>Ga0209573_1000137_pt1 | contig 191948 bp, 127 predicted proteins | sample TNRBio252014_DNA_FD_185870 | JGI IMG/M metagenome (GOLD analysis project Ga0209573, IMG submission 185870) | Wastewater treatment Type I Accumulibacter community from EBPR Bioreactor in Madison, WI, USA - TNR Reactor_6/25/2014_ DNA (SPAdes)... | ecosystem: Engineered > Bioreactor > EBPR >...
TCTTCCCCCTCTGTGTAAAAGCTTTTTCATTGGTAACAATCATTTCTCTGTGAACTCACGGTAAGATTTATGCTTTTTATAGCTTTCAATTTCAATTTTAGTATAATTCAATTCTTTTAACAAGGCACTTCATCGGAATTTTTGAGTTTCGAGACGGGAATGTTTATATATTAAATTATGAGGATTATCACTAATGGCAATGTACAACCCTCCGCACCCAGGCGAATTTATTTCATACACCTACTTGGAGCCGTTTGGTATCAGTTGTAGGTCGCTAGCAGAAAGCTTAGATGTAGCTGCATCTACACTAAATCGAATCATTAAAGAACGAAGCAGCATTAGCCCTGAAATGGCCTTAAGACTTTCTATTGCATTAGGCCGATCGCCTGAAAGTTGGCTAGCCATGCAAGACGCATATGATTTGTGGAAAGCTAAGAAAAGAGGCAACCTAAAACAGGTTAAAAAAGTTAAACTGGTGTCTGCCTAACGAAAACGAGCTTCACGGGATGCTTCGCACCCGTGAGATCGGTGTTATATATGCTAAGTGAATCTAAAAAAATAAGTGCAATTGAATCTGGAGTAATAATTTTAGCAATTATTAGTTCAATGTATGTTGGCAATTTTGGTTATGAAGTTTATGGTTTAATTGGTGCAATAGTAGGCTACCCTATCGGCTTTTTTTTAGGGCTGGTTGCATACTATACATTCTTAATGATTATACTAATGATATGGGTTCTTTTTACTGAAGGACCTAAAGGGTTATTTAAACTTTTTCGCAATTTCAAGACTTAATTGTATATTAACAATTATATAACCAGTAAGCATTGCATTTGTGCGTAGCCACGATTGCAATGCATGTGCAATAAACCCAGCTAAGAGGGAATGGATAGTTTTTTGTGTATTTTAAGTTGTGGTTTTTATAGTTCGGTTTATTTCAGTTTTGCCCTTTAAACAGCTTTGGTTGTAATTGATGCTGTTTTAATGAACAGATTAATGCAACAAATATTTTCGGAAATTTTTTCAGATAAACTAAATTTATTCGATCGACTTAAAAAGGCGTTGACCACATAAATATAAGCCTTTTGTGTGGCAACCGAAAAATCTTTTAGTAACATGTCTTCTAAAAATTTCTGTTGATACTGGTTCATAACAAACGCCTAAAAAATGGGTTAATAAAATCAAAAAAACTTCCAATATAAAGAAAAAATCTTAAAATAGGCGAATTACCGCAATCAAATGGTTTACTTGAACGAAGGCGTTTCACAGGACGCTTCGCGCCGATGAACTTAGGGTTATATTTTTTTAAACAAAAGGTAAAAATGAAAAAAATATTTGCGATCACTTTATTTTTAGCATTGTTTCAAATGGCCATATCAAGTGAAGATAAGGATAATGTATCAGCAGATTTGCCAGATTTAATTGAAGAAATTGAGAAAGCAACAAATAAAAATTGGTCTATTGATTACGGCAATAGAGAATACATTTTGTTAAGGTATAAAAAAGAAATTTTAGGTTTTGAAATGAGCAGATCTAGTCCGAAAGAAAGTGAACCACAGATTGTTTTTTATGAGTTTTATTTGTATGTAAAACCAAAAATAAGCCCTGAAAAAATTAGCGAATACAGTAAAAAAGCGAAAGAAAACTATGAAAATCTTAAGAAAACTGCATTAGATCAAATAAAAAATGAGACAATGAAGGGCACAGTTACTTTCTATCCTAACAAAAAAAATGAATGGGAATTATATCTAAAATATTTGAAGGCAAAAATTACTTATCAAGATATTCCAGAATATTACTACAAAGACATTGGTATCAAATATTTGAAGCACAATTACATTATGACCAAAGACAAAGCTCAAGAGGAAATATTTCAAAATGCAAAAGAACAAGAGCAGGTGATACTTAAATTACTAACCAAGTACAAAATATAGCTAATCGTTGCATCGGAATTTTACTACGCTTCGCTTCGTAAAATCCGATGAGTTAGTCGTTAAAGTGTATGAATAAAATATTTCTAATGATAGCTTTTTTCTTTATTTTTAGTTGCAAACATACAGCCAAACTGCCAAGACATTATTATCAAACGATTAATATTAAAGATAAAGTAAAGTCCTTAAATATAACCGATGCTCAATTAATTACTAAAAAACTGGAGCAAATAAAAAGCAACGAAATTTTTACTAACGACGAAATAAAATTAGCAATAAATAAGATATCAGTTAAAGAGATATATGATATTTTAGGTCCTGGTTATTCATTTGATGGCGCAAATACAATTCAATGGAAAATAATTGGCTTCTCAATAACTGCTCGAAAAAATCAACTAATTGGTGAGGCTGTAGTTTTTGTGGCTGATCCAAATGAATGCGGTTGGCATACTTATAAAAGGTAGTCTCAACAAAGTTTTTAAAAAAATTTTACTTATTTTGCTTTTCTAAATCAAAGGTATAATCAGAACCTTTAACGAAAAGGCTTAAGCAGACCCGCAAAAAGAGCGGGCTAGTGAACTTAATGTTAGTTGGTATAAATGAAAAACAAATATGTAAAAAATTATTTTTATATTTTTTTATTTGCTATAGCGCCAATAGTAGCAGCTATGTTAGGTGTTTTAATCTCCAAGTTTACTGGTGAAAAAATAAGTGCGGTTGAACCATCAAATTCCGCTTTGGGCCAAATTGCTTTTATGTTATTTATGATGCATTGGTTGGCAATTGCAACTATTCCAATGGGTGTAATAATGGCAATTATAAACACAATATTATTTCTTTTTAGTTTTAGAAAGAATAAAAAGGAAAACTAGGATGCTGAACCAGACGCGCAATAATCGCGCGCTGCTTAGCTGGGCGTTAGCTATCAACAGTTAAAGGAACTTCTATGAACAGAATTATTTTTATTATATTGGTAACAACTTTCACCTGCTTATTAATAAACTCTCAAGATGAAAAAAACAACCTTAATTTGCCTACTCAACCGCAATATAAAGAAATTCTTAACCCTATTGTGACAACTGATAATGATACAGTCAAATTACAATTTAATGGTCTTAAAAATATTTCCGTAGATACAAAGTGTTTTATAATAAACACAAAGAGTGATATCGTAAAGAAATACTACGGTGAATCTAGCTCAACCGCTAAATCTGCAACTGAGCCAACACCAGGTTTAATTTCAGGTTCAACTTTAGTAACAATAAAAAAGGATGAGTTTATCAAAAATTTTGGCATAGGCACATTTTATATAATCGTATCTTATAACATAAATAGTAAAAGCGGCAAAGTATTACAAAAAGATGTAATAAGAACTTCTGATTTCACCGTTAGCGAGTAGCTAAATTGGGTAAGGACTAGTTTCTAATTAGCCCTCCCCACAACACCCTGCACCGAACCGTCGGACCGGCGGATCCGCACAGGGCGTTTCTCAAAAATGTTTAAAATGAACGAGCTTAATCCCGCTCATTCCTTTCAGTTCTGGTTGCTGATGTTTTCGCCAAATAGTCCTAAGCCCGTTCGGGCATAGACTCTTGATACACCACAGACTCCTCAATGTTTTTTTAAGTTCAGGCCTTCACCATGTCCCATCCATTACGATGGGCGTTTGGCTACTACGCCAACTGCTGACTTCTGCTTCATTACCTAAAGAGTTGCTTCCTCAGGCGCCGTCGGTTATCATCTAGTTCGCTCCTACCTGACGATGTCGCAAATAGGCTAAGGCTTGGCAAACCAGTTTCCTTGCTGGTTGGTTCCCGACTGCATGCAACACAGATCCCGAAGCGTCGGACCGTCGAAGTGTCGTGACACTCAGATAAGAACACAAGCCTTCCCTGCGCAATTGTCGGGATGCCACGCTAATCATTTAGGTGGTCTTTAAATCACATGGCTTCGACGCGTTTGGCCATCTCGCCTCAGACCTACGCCTCAGATGATGTTTTTGTTCATCAGCTCGCAGTTTTGTCGACCCGTCGAACCCTAGGGCTCCCTTCAGACCTTCCCTCACAAGAACGCCCTTGCCATTCGCTAATAGTTGACATTTCTTGTAACAATTGTAAAGTTACTAAAAATGGTGACTTTCCTACAGAGGACTCTCACCTGGGCGGCGATCCGCTCATAAGTTTATGCCCATGCTGGGCGTACCAAAAACGCTACACGGGATGCTGCGCACCCGTGAGCTCAACATTAGGCAATGCACTCATGAACAACGCCGTGATTGGAAAAATAGCAAAATTTATTAATGGGCTGCCTCATTTTGCTGAAGTCGAATTAACTATTGTGGATGGAACGGGGACAGTTGTGTGTCGTTGTTCGGGAAATGGCTGGCGAAGCCAAGGAATGATTGAAGACGCTTTGGAAAATGGGTATGAGGACTGGAAAGAATCAGCGTCCGAAGGCGTAAAGATGGGCTTTAAAATGACGAACATAGAGATGAATGATAAATCAGTAATAATCACAAGGATCAGTGGACTTGATGGCACGGATACCAATCCAGACATGGTAAAATGTGCGGCTATAGTTGCCGTGTGGAATTTGCTTGGCTATACGGCAACCAGCAAAGATAACGATTTTGTCACAGAAACGCTTAGGAGTTCATGGGGAAAATTCCGAATTTCCTAACATATTGATGTGACAATAAATACACCCAAGACATGCCTAACAAGTCGATTCACCAGAGCACATGTCTTTGGCTTTCCAGACGCCCTCTCCGGTAAAGAATTCGCGGCGACTGTAACAAATCTGTTTGCCAAGTATTTCCCGCCGCTCAGTTCTTTACACTTCGCTAGTCAGCTTTACATTGCCATCAACGTTCCCCCGCCCGTTCCACACAAGCCGGCTATGTGCCTGGTGATCTATGTCAAAAATTATGAGATTAATATGATAAGAAGAAAATTAAAATCTGCCGAGGTTAAAAAGAATCCATATATTGTATGGAATGCATTCATAGACCTTTTAGCGATGGAAGATGAATCAGATTTGTCAGAAAAACAAAGAATTGCACATGACGCTTTCTGGTATGATTCTGAAATACAAAATGGAGGTCATATGCAATATTTTGAAAATAAATTTAAAAAAGACTATTCTGGAATTATAAAATCACTTAATTTAATTGGTGCAAAAAAACAGGCTAAAATTTTTGAAAAAGCCGTTAAGCAATTTACAAAAAAAAATAGGAAAATCATAGAAACTGTTAAGGAGTATGTTGAAATTGCTCTTGAAGGTGAATATGATAAATATGATCAAGAATATGGAAAAGTTAAGCCGGAAATGAATGAATATCTTGAAAAGTATTTAGAGAAAAATAAAAATGAATTTATTGAAATTAAGTAATAAACTGGAGTAGAACAAGGCGCTGCATCGGAATTTTACTACGCTTCGCTTTGTAAAATCCGATGAGCTTTGGTTGTGGCACTGTGATTTAGTGAAATTTTTGATACCTTATTTAATTTACTTGACAGCTGTACCAAAAATGGTACAATTGACACATGAGTACACCGAAGAAAACTTTACAAGCTATATTTTATTCTCATCCAACTGGTACTGAGCCCGTTAGAGACTGGCTTTTGTCTTTATTAGTTGAGGAGCGTAAAGCAATCAGCGGAGACATTATGTCTGTAGAATTTGGTTGGCCAATTGGCATGCCTACAGTTCGAAGTTTGGGTCATGGGCTTTGGGAGGTTAGAACAACTCTCCCCAAAACAATAGCAAGAGTCTTCTTTTGTATTAAAGGCAAAAATTTAATTTTACTCCATGGTATAATTAAAAAAAGCCAGGATACACCAAGCAAAGATCTAGAGCTTGCACGAAAAAGAATGAAAGCCATAGGGGGTAAATTATGAAAGCTAAGAAAAAACATCACGGTTCATCGTTTGATAGCTTTTTAGAAGATCAGGGTCTTTTTCATGAAGTTGAGGCCATAGCCATAAAAAAATATTTTGCAGCTATGGTTGAGAAAAAAATGAAAGATGAGTCAATTTCAAAATCTAAAATGGCGGAATTAATGCACTCAAGTAGATCAGCTGTGAATAGACTTCTTGACCCATCTAATGATTCTATTACTTTGAAAACGATGGAAAATGCAGCTAAAGTAATTGGCAAAAAAATTCGACTTGAATTGGTCTAATCAAATAAAGTTGGCCGTATCATAACAAAATCAATGCACCAGACAAGCCTAGCGCGCCGGTGATTTCTGAGTTATCACACCCCATCCAAACCAAAAGAAATTTATTAAGTTTAAACAGTAATTTGAAAAAACTTAAAAAGATTTTACACAGAGGAAGAAGAGAGCACAGGCCGCCTCGCGGAGAGTTGCACAGAGAAGAAAGAAGTGTAATTTTTAATTGTTACAAATCTCACTTCTCTGTGTAACTTTGCGTGCCTCTCTTCCCCCTCTGTGTAAATGCTTTTTCTTTTCGCATTAAAATTAATCTAAACCAATAAACATTTCTAATTCTAAATCTCCTCTGTATAATTAAAGTCAAATAACTCGGCGTTCCAGTAGACGGCTACGCCGCTAATGAACTTGGTGTTGCAATTTTAAGAGTGCAAAAAAAATGAAATATAAAATCTTAGTTTTTTTAATTTTAATTATATTCAGTTCGGTATATGGATATGTAGATATGTTTAGATGGTCATCAGAGCATGCGGCATCAGACCCAGAAAAATCTGATCATGTTATTTTTGTTAGAGTACTTGAAAAAAAAATAGTTGACGAGGAAGCTGAAAAAATTGGCGATAAGAATTCTAATGACAAAATGGTTGTGCGACATCAAGTTGTAAAACTTAGAGTAAGCAAAACATTGAAAGGCAATTTAAAAAAAGGAAGCTCGTTTTTATTTCCTATTGGAGCGGATTATTATAGTTTAAAAGATAAAATGTTTAATCCCAAAGATCAAATTGAAGACATTTCGCCTTTAGATTGGGTTAGACAGCAAAATACTCAAAACGGGTTTGATTTTCAAGTTGGTGAAAGTTATTTGCTATTTTTAGTAGAATCAAAAATGAAAAATAAATATCAAAAATATTTTTTGAGAAGTGGGCAATATAGTATTGGTCGAATCAAATATGCAGTTGATAAAAAAACGCTTTTGGTCGATTTTGGCACAAAAGATAATCAAATTGAATTGCAAATCTTTTTAGATAAAATTAAAGATAAATTGTAACCAAAGCACTTAACCTGACGCCCAAAAATCGTGCGCTAGTGAATGCAAAGTTAGCCTAAATAGGAATCTTTTCGTAGCTCAGTAACTAATAATAAAACAATTTTATCATCTTCATTAATCGAATAGAATATTCTATAACCACCAATTCTATAACGCCAAGTTTCAGGGCCTATAGTCTTTTAGTTTTTTAATGTTTATGCCAAAATGTGGTTCGTTTTTAATTTGGGGATACACATAGGAGTTTAATTTGTTTCTAACAAATTCACGACTTTGCTTTTCTAGTTTTTCTATACTTTTTAAGAATTCATTAGTTTCAAAAAGGCGATACATTATTTAACAAAATTCCCCTTTTCAGCTTTTGCATCTTTGTGTGCTCTTTTTAAACTCTCTTTTAAATCAACATTTTGATTAAATTCCGCCATTTCAAATTCATCAGCATATTCGTGTTCAGCTATGTACCTAAGAGCCAAGGTTTCAACACAATTAGATAGGCTTCTGTTATCGCTATCGGCATAGCTTTTTATTTTAGAGTATGCTTCATCACTTAATCTAAGCGTTACAGTTTTTGACATATTAAACTCCTATATTCACTTGCAATCGAAAAGTTTACAATATAATACAAATATGTCAAATCGTTCAAAAGGGCTAACCAAATCGCTTCAGTAGACAGCTTTGCTGTTACTGAGCTCGTGTGTTAAAGAATTTTTCTCACTTAGCCACAAAGAACACCAAGAATTTCAATACAGACTAGTGAGCATTTACCATTCAAACTTATTTTACTTTGTGTTCTTCGTGCCTTGGTGAGAAAATTAAAGATATTAGGCTTTTTGCCATTTCCTTGCTAAAGCGTTCAACAATCATTTTAAATATTAGGTCTTCGTAGTACAATCCAAAGCCAATAACAAATCATCAAACCAGACGGCTTCACCGCTGGTTAACTCTGCGTAAAACTTATCAAAATACATACCGCAATAATTTCAAAAATAAAAATATAAAAAAGATTTTTACACAGAGGGGGAAGAGAGCACAGGCCGCCTCGCGGGGAGTTGCACAGAGAAGTAAGAAGTGTAATTTTTAATTGTTACAAATCTCTCTTCTCTGTGCAACTCTGCGTGCCTCTCTTCCCCCTCTGTGTAAATGCTTTTTCTTTTTTTGAGATTGTCTTGAAAATGCCTTTCTAGACATCTTTTAAGGCTAAGCCAACGCAACAATGTAAGTTTTTCGCCATTTTTGAGGCCAAGCCTTCAACAATCATTTCAAATTTTGAGTTTTCTTAGTACAATCTAATTCCAATAACTAAAGCGTTTCACTAGACCAGCAAAAAGCGCGCGCTAGTGAACTTAATGTTATACTTTAAAGGATCTTAAACAATGAATACAAAAAGTGCAATTATTATTGCAATCGCTATTATACTTGGCTCATTTGTAATAGGTTTTTTTCAAAGGTATGAATTAGTGTCCGGTAATTCAGCTGTATTTTTGCTAGATAAATCTACTGGCAAAGTTTGGTCAAAATTTCAATCTCCTAATTCAGGTCCAACTAATTGGGAGCTTGTAAAACCTTAGTGGCAATTATATTTGCATAACGAAGGCGACCAGCTGGACTGCTGCGGAGCCATTTAATTTGGCGTTAGTTTTAGCGAGCTCTAAGATGAAATATTTGATATTTATATTTTCCCTTTTTTGTTCATATAGTAAAAACACAAATAATAATTATCAACCAGCTTCTAATTTAATGTAAACAGCGCTAGAAAATTTCATAAATGATCACATGGACGACATTCAATCATCTATGAAAAAGATCTAAACCAGTGCAAAAGAATATTTTCGTAAAGGTGTAATATATTTTTCTATCAGCTTTAAAGCAAGCTCAGACGGAATTTTTGCTTTTTATTCCCCAATGGCCCAAATCACACATCATTTAAAAAATTTACTTTAATTCAGTTTTAACTCGCTAAGGAGACTAGAACGCCAAGATTGTTGTCAACCAGAAAACTATCTTGTTGTTTCGCCAGCAATCCAATTAAAAATTAAAAATTTTTATTTTTTATTGTCATAAAGAATCAATAATTATATCTTGTATACAATGTCACAAATTGGGCAAGATTGCAAAAGTTGCCTTTTTGACAAGTTATCTGAGTGCATTTTGGGGCTAGTTCTTAGAGAAAATTATTACTTTAAAACATCAATTTGGAGGTTTTACAAGATGTCAACCGAAACAAATGAGCAACTAGAGTCGATTGAGATTGAGAGTGAAAATGAGAAAAAAAAGAAAAAAAGCCCTTTCAGCGTTTTTTTGTTGTCAACGGTCATACACTCCATTCTTATATTATTAACAATTCTGGTTGTGATGTCAACTAACCAGAAACCCAAAGAGGATATTATTATAACTTCCCAAATTGTAGAGCAGCTAGAAGATGAAGTTGACCCAGAAGTGCAACGAGATGTCGTGAAAGAAAAGGTAGAGGTTACAGTAGAAACGATTGTGGAAACTCAAGTAACAGTCACCATGGAAGAAACAACGGACCATAACGAAACAGATAATAACATGGAAATGGCTACGGCGGAGGGCACAACAGATGCTATTTCAGATTCACCCCAAGTAGGCTCGGGTTTAATGGGCAACATTGGCGGTGGTGGTGGCGGCGGTGGCACATTTGGCACGCGATCTGGCGGTGGTAAGAAAAAAGCCTTGCTAAGAGGCGGTGGTTCCGCTAAAACTGAATCTGCAGTCGATGCTGCCTTGCGATGGTTGATGAGACATCAAGAAAAAGACGGGCGTTGGGATGGTGTAAAATATGGCGCAACTGGAGAAATGACATTGGGTAATGGCTTTAATTGGAGCCAAGAAACCGCATTGACGGGGCTTTCAACCTTGGCATTTTTATCTGCTGGCCACACACCTAAAATTGGTAAATATAAAAACACCGTAAAAACTGCCATTGAATGGATAATGGCGAAACAGGAAGCTAGCGGAACCTTTGGCAAAGGCGGTAAGCATATTTATGAAGATGCCATTTGTGCTTTAACTTTAGCAGAAGCCTATGGGATGTTTCCTGACCCAAAAATCAAAGTTGCCGCACAAAAGGCAATTGATTATTTGGTTAAACCAGATGCTAGTATTCATTGGGGGTTAGGTGCAGATGGAGTTCCAAATTCAAATAGTGTTGTCGGATGGGTTTTAATGGCACTTAAAAGTGCAAAAATTTCAGGCTTACATGTGCCGGATGATATTTGGGGAAAATATAAAACTCACATGGAGCTTTCTACATCCAAAGATCAAAGTGGTAATTTTGATCATGTAAAATATTCGGTGCCAGGCGGACTGATGTTTGATAGTAATAAAAATGATAATACGATGACGGCCATTGGAATGTTAATGTTTCAATACTTAGGGGTAAAGCGTGATGAGCTATCTTTAATGGCCGAAAGACTTATTAAGGAATTACCAAAATGGGGTGCACCCATCAATGATTCAAGCTGGGGTGTTGATAATTTTGATTTTTATCATTGGTATTATGCGACTTTAGCACTATTTCAATATGGTGGTGAACATTGGAAAAAATGGAACAAATCATTGATTGAAACTTTGGTCGGAGCGCAAAGAAAAGGTGGCCCTTTAGATGGCTCTATTCAAGATACTGACGGTAGCTGGGACCCAATTGATCAATGGGGTAGAAAGCAAGGCCGTGTATATACAACTGCTATGGGTGCATTTTGTTTGGAAGTTTATTATCGGTACGAAACAATTTCTCGTTAATCTGGGTTTTGAAGAAATCATTATTTAGGGTTAATATCGTTTATTCTTCCCCTAAACCGCAGACTAAATTAAAACTAGGTAGGGTCAATTTTAACTGCAATTTACAAAATTGGCTCAAGCTCAAATTGAATCTTTGCCATTTATTCCACATTATCATTGAAAAAAATCTTACTTTAATTCAGCTTGAACTCACTAAATTGACGAGAACAGCAAGATTATTGTCAAGCAGAAAACTAATTTCATATTTTGCCAGCAATCCAATAAAAATTTAAAAAATTTTTATTTTTTATTGTCATAAAGAATCAATAATTATATCTTGTATACAATGTCACAAATTGCAGTTGTTGAAAAAAGTGTGTTTTTTCGGCAAGTTGTCATTAAAGTTATCTGGGTGTAACTTAGCAGTGTTAAGTGTCTGGTTTTTAACAAAAATCATTACTTTAAAAGGTCAATTCTAGTATATTTTTGGAAATTTCACAAAAAGTGTCATAAATAGGGGTAAAATAAACTCTGATACTCAATTAGAGCTTTAATTCAATTCTACTTGGAGGTTTTACAAGATGTCAACCGAAACAAATGAGCAGCTAGAGCCGATTGAGATTGAGGGTGAAAATGAGAAAAAAAAGAAAAAAAGCCCTTTCAGTGTTTTTCTGTTGTCAACGATCATACACTCCATTCTTATATTATTAACTATTCTGGTTGTGATGTCAACTAACCAGAAACCCAAAGAGGATATTATTATAACTTCCCAAATTGTAGAGCAGCTAGAAGATGAAGTTGAACCAGAAGTGCAACGAGATGTCGTGAAAGAAAAGGTAGAGGTTACAGTAGAAACGATTGTGGAAACTCAAGTAACAGTCACCATGGAAGAAACAACGGACCATAACGAAACAGATAATAACATGGAAATGGCTACGGCGGAGGGCACAACAGATGCTATTTCAGATTCACCCCAAGTAGGCTCGGGTTTAATGGGCAATATTGGCGGCGGTGGTGGCGGCGGTGGCACATTTGGTACGCGATCTGGCGGTGGTAAGAAAAAAGCCTTGCTAAGAGGCGGTGGTTCTGCTAAAACGGAATCTGCTGTTGATGCTGCCTTGCGATGGTTGATGAGACATCAAGAAAAAGACGGGCGTTGGGATCGTGAAAAATATGGTAATGATAATGACAATAGTGGCTTTAAACGATCACAGTCAGAGCCACATGCAGCCTTAACTGGTTTAGCCACTTTGGCCTTTTTATCTGCTGGCCATACACCTAAAATTGGCAAATTTAAAAACACAGTAAAAAATGCACTTGATTGGATACTTTCTATTCAAAAGCCGGATGGTTCATTTGGTTATACTCAAGAATATAGCGTTTATTGTAATGCCATTTGTACCTTGACACTAGCAGAAGCCTATGCGATGCACCCCGATAGCAAACTAAAAGTTAGTGCTCAAAAAGCGTTAGACCATTTAGCTACATTTAGCAAAACAACTGGATTTCACAAAATTGTAGATGGTAAACCGAATTCTGTAAGCGTAGCTGGTTGGATGATGATGGCCTTTAAAAGTGCTAAAATTGCAGGTTTAAATGTACCAGAAGATGTCTTTAAAAAATACCGCGAAAGATTAGATGAAATGACAGAGAAAGATGCTAGCGGTAACCCTATTCGAGTCCATTATATTACTAAAGGCGATAGAAATGATAGCAACACCACTATGACTTGTGTTGGTATGTTGATTTATCAATATTTAGGAATGCCTCGAGGCGAGCTTTCTGTAATGGCCGACAAGATTTTAAAAGACTTGCCAGTTTGGGGTACTTATAGCATGAATAACGACTTATATAAATGGTATTATGCCACTTTGGCAATGTTTCAGTTTGGTGGCGAACAATGGAAAAAATGGAATACCGTAATGAGCAAAATGCTAGTTGATAATCAAAGAAAAGGCGGCCCATTAGATGGCTCCTTGCAAGATATTGATGGCAGCTGGGATTTCGAAGGCGATTTCTGGGGCAGAAACCTCGGACGCACCTATACAACAGCAATGGCCGCCTTTTGCCTAGAAGTTTATTATCGCTACGAAACTGTAAGTCGTTAATATTGGTTTTAGAAAATTTAAGAAGTGTGCCTAGGTTGAAAAATTTTTTTACACTTAGGCATTTTTTCATCATTAATCTTTTTGCACTTTTCTGTTAAATATAGGTTTTTACTTTATTTAACAATATATTCTTGTATAATCCGCACTAATTAAATAACTCTTAGGCAGCAATTTAGTTTTCAATAAGAAATCGTCGAACTGGAGGCCGAGCTTGTCAAGGTAAGAAAACAAATGGCAGAAAACCTAAAGGCAATTCAGCGATGAGCAAAAAACATCAAATTATTCCGCTCGAAAATATTTCTAGCATGATATTCACCATTCGAAATGTGCTAGTTATGGTGGATAGTGATCTAGCAAAAGTATATCAAGTCGAAACCAAATGCTCAATCAGGCGGTTAAAAGAAATTTGGATCGATTCCCTAAAGAATTTAGATTTCAACTGACTGAAAGTGAGCAAGACGAACTGTTTACAAACGATACTCGATTCGAATCTTTAAAAGGTTTAAGGTCACAACCTGTGACCTTAAAGGAAAACTTGAGGTCACAAATTGTGACTTCAAGTTTGGGTCAACATGGTGGTCGCCGTAAATTGCCCTATGTCTTTACAGAACAAGGGGTTGCAATGCTTTCGGCAGTGCTTCGGAGCGAGACGGCCGTTCGTGTAAGTGTGCAAATCATGCATACTTTCGTTGAAATGCGACGACTTTTACAATCCAATGCACAGCTTTTTGCTCGCTTGGATACAGTTGAAAAACGGCAACTTTCATTTGAAACAGAAACAGGTAAAAATTTTGAAAAAGTATTTAATGCTCTTGAAAAAAATGATCTCACACCTAATCAGGGCATTTTCTACAATGGTCAAATTTATGATGCTTATACTTTTACTAGTGAATTAATCCGCAAAGCAAAAAAGTCATTGGTGTTAATTGATAATTATATTGATGATTCTGTATTGACTTTATTTACTAAAAGGGCAACAGGTGTTTCGGCGGTAATATTTACCAAAAATATTTCCAAAGCACTGGCTTTAGATTTGAAAAAACATAATGAGCAATACACCCCGATAGAAATTCGAGAGTTCAAAGATTCACACGATCGATTTTTGATTATTGATGGCGTAGAAACTTATCATATCGGTGCCTCTCTAAAAGATTTAGGCAAAAAATGGTTCGCATTCTCCAAATTCGAAAAAGACGCCATGTACATGTTAGAAAAACTGGAGAGTATAAATTGAAAACACCAAATGAATCACCTGTAGGGGCAATTCATGAATCGCCCCTACATGAATAATGTCAACAATTAATTTGCAATGGCAATTACCATATAGTGAAAAGTTAAAAGCAAAATGTCTTTTTGTTCAACCGCTTTATTTAGGAGATTAAGTTAATTATTTTGAGAAAACAGGTTTCTTGAAACCTAGAGTGTTTTCTTGCTGCTTTTATGTTTCAATTTGAAGTTAAGTTAGCATTTTGATTGCCTTAATGGCGAATTTGATAATATTGATATACATTATTGGGTAAAATTGCCATACACCCCCATAACCAAAAATTTTGTAATATATGACCCAATGCGGAATTTTCACCAAGAAATTTCTACTCAATGACTAAAGAATCTCAAAACATCGAATGGAAACAGTCATGGCAAGAGGAATACTTAAAATGGATTTGCGGGTTTGCAAATGCGCAAGGGGGGCGTATCTACATCGGCAAAGATGATAATGGTAAAATCGTCGGCGTATCAAATGCCAAAAAATTACTTGATGATCTACCCAATAAAATTCGCGACCAACTCGGGTTGATGCCTCAAATCAATTTACATCATAAAAATCAGCTGGCGTATCTTGAAATTATTGTTGAATCTTCAACTGTACCCATTTCTTTGCGTGGTTCTTACTATTGGCGTTCTGGTAGTGTGAAGCAAGAACTTAAAGGCAATGCATTAACTGAATTTCTTATGAAGAAAATGGGCGTAACTTGGGATCGATGTGTGGAAGAAAATGCAACCATCAAAGATATTGATAACCATGCCATTGAAAGATTTAAAAAAGATGCCTAGATAGCAGGTAGGCTTCCTAATTTAAGTAATTTGAGCACTCTGGAGATCTTAAAAAACTAAGATTAATTACAAAACAAGGTATTACTCGAGCGGCAATTGTTTTATTTGGAAAAGACCCAGGGGAGTTTTACTCTAATTTGTTCGTGAAAATCGGTCGTTTTGGAAACTCAGATACTGATTTGCGCTTTCAGGAAGTTTGTGAAGGCAGTATTTTTTCAGTGCTCAATGATGTTATGGAACAACTGGAAAAGAAGTTTCTAATTAGACCAATACGGTTTGAGGGGTTGCACAGAATCGAAACATTAGAATATCCTGTTGCGGCACTCCGAGAAATATTATTAAATGCTCTTGTTCATCGCAGTTATCTTGGGAGCATGACTCAAATTAAGGTTTATGATAACCGATTAACAGTTTGGAATGCTGGTACCTTACCCGAAGAGTTGAGTATTGAACAATTATTTTCCCCTCATGGGTCTTTCCCTAAAAACCCACTCATAGCAGAGGTTTGCTACAAGGCTGGGTATATTGACTCTTGGGGCCGAGGCGTAGAAAAAATAACGGATGCTTGTAATGATGCTAATTTGCCATCACCACAATTTTTTGAACGATCTGGTGGTATTTTGGTGTTGCTGGAAAAATCAAGTGAATCTTTAACGCCGGTAAAAACGCTGGTAGAAATGCCGGTAAAAACAACCGATGCTATTCTAGAGGTATTAAGAAGAGAGCCTAACTTTACTTTAGCTCAAGTTGCGGAGAAAATTGGAAAATCAATAAGTGCCGTTGAAAGAGCCACTAAAAAATTGAAGGATGCTAGAAAATTAAAATTTGTAGGACCCAAAAAAGGTGGGCATTGGGAGGTTTTGCACCATGAATAAATTTGCTTGGAACGAAGAACATTTATCCCAAATACCAGCCCTGCAATTGCTCATTAACCTCGGCTATAATTATCTTACACCCGCTGAAGTGATGCAAGAACGACAAGAAAAGTGGTCGAATGTATTGCTGAAAATATCCTGCGCTAACAACTTAAAAAAATCAACCGCATTTATCATAAAGGGCGTGAATATCTTTTCAGTGAAGAGAACATTCAAAGCGCCATCCAAAAACTCAAATCTTGGCAGTATGACAGTTTGCTTCGCACTAATGAATTGCTCTATGACCAGCGAACACTCGGCACATCTTTTGAGCAAGTTGTTGAAGGTGATAAACGCAGTTTTAACCTGGCTTATATAGATTGGAAGCATCCGGAAAATAATGCTTTCCATGTTGCCGCCGAATTTTCAGTAGAACGCAGCCGTAGTATCGAAACTAGCCGACCTGATATTGTGCTTTTTGTGAATGGAATACCCTTTTGTGTAATCGAATGCAAGGCTCCCGGCATTGAAATAACAAAAGGGGTCGAGCAATTGATCGGTTATCAACAAGATGATGCCATACCACATTTATTTGTCTATACCCAATTGCTTGTTTCAATCAATAAAAATGCTGGTCAATATGGCACATCATGATCACAGCCCAGAATTTTATAAACTATTAACCACCCGCCTACCTGATTGGAAAAATCAAAAGCAAAAACTGGAAGAAGCTTTGATATAGTTTTTGTCTATTGTTTTTATGATAATATTTGAGCTATTTAGGCTCGCTAGGCCTGAATCTTCAGTTGGGTCATATTTTTTTAAGCTTGCAACGCAATTTCAAAACAATTTTTATTTTAAAAAATGGGTCAGAAATCTTAGTCTGAAAAAGCAAATCAATATACATGAAATAACAGCTGAATTATTAGGGCGATTCATGTATCGCCCCTACGATTTGCAACGGTAAACAGCTTGAACTCGCGGTTTTAATCTTTACAGTAATTGACTAGATCTAAGATGTTATAGAATTGAAAATCTGCTAAATGGTTATTTTGGTAATTTGCTTGTGGCATGCGGAAGGCGCTAAACCAGCCAATTTTTTTGGTTGGCAGAATGTCGTTATTCAAATCGTTACCAACATATAAAATTCTTTTGCCCTGTGCCCCAGCTAAATTTTCAGCATATTTAAAAATTTTGATATCTGGTTTTTTAAGTTGAATGTCACCGGAGTATACTCGGTATTTTAAATATGGCAAAAGTCCAATTGCACTAAAGGCACGATCCATGCTAAACCCAGGCCATTCAGTATTTGCAATAATACCCAGCTTGATACCCAATTGATCTAATTGCTTGATAGCATTTAATGTCTCAGGAAATAGCCATTCTTTGAAACGAGGGCCAGCATAAAGATCTGCTAGTAAAAAGCAGTATTCTTTAGGTAAAGCTAAGTTTAGCTCACTACAAAGCTCAATGATTACTTCGGCAAAGTTAAAAAGATGAGACTGAAATTTTTTTGTGCATACATCTTCAACATATTCTAGTGTTTTCAGTAAATCTTCAGGTGTGTTGGTGTAACCAAATTGCAAAAGAAGTGGGTGGATGCGTTGTACACGATTCTCATAAATTTTGCTAGGGCTATTTTCGCCTTTTATGCCAGCTTGATAAAGAGTGCCGCCAGAGTCAAAAAAAATAAAATCAAATTTGCTCATACACCCCTAGAAAAAAAATCTGTGGTTCTTTTTGAATTGTGCGAACTAGCACGCAGCGAATATCATTTTAAGAAACTATATGATTTGCTTACCTTTTTGCAAGTAATTTAATATTGGCAATGTGATGATTCTGATTTGCTTCGCATTGTGGCATCGCTTTCTTGTTTTTACCTTATTTATTTGTGAGTTCTAACTGCATTAAAGTAAAATAAATCAATGATGTGCGGAAAAAACAGCAAAGATTCAAAAAACCTTGCCGTAGAGACGCAATGCCTTGCGTCTCGAAATTTAGAGAGGCAAGAGTCGCGCTAATAGCACGCCTCTACAAGAAATGTTTTGATTATAAAAACTCGTAGAGCCAAGGCACGGCCTTGGCTCTCTATTACGCCACCTTTTTTATGGTGTTTCTTCTCTGTGTTCTCAGTGGGTCTCGTCCCCACTCTGTGCAAAATATTTTCAATGATGTGAAGTAGGGGCGGATTTCAAATCCAATGGTTGTACAAATAAGAATTTCTTTTCAATGGAAATGAGGGTAAAAGCGCCTAGCCTAGTACAGCTAGACAGAAATTCGCCCCCGTAAATTTCAAGTTCGTTATTTTATTCAATCGAAACACCGCAAGTGCTAGCGAATTTAGTAGAAAAAGTCTAAGGCGGTTGTTAGCCTACTTCTTTCTCTCTTTAGTCTTCTCTGCCAGACCGCGGAGGGTCTGGCTACGCACAATTAAACTGCGTAGCCAGACCCTCCGCGGTCTGGCAGAGAAGATAAAGATAAAAAAGAAAAAAATCACAGCAAACAAGCAAGCATTAAGTTTCTTATTTGAACAACCATTGGATTTCAAATCCGCCCTTACTGCTTGTAGCAATAAACGGTTAAGATTCAGTCTGAAGCTGCCCTACATTTTTGTAGTTTGAGCCCACATTTATTTAATGAGTAGGTTTGCAAGCAAGAATTAGTAGGTTTGCTTAAAAATTTGTTGAATAATCTCATTTATTTATTGAAATCAGTCATGAATCCTCATAATTCTTAGTGTTTTTAGAAATAGGTCAGAAATCTTAATTTGATAAGGAAATTATATGACAACGGGTGAAGCGGCAGTTGTCGGTTGTTGCCAGAATTTTGATGAAAAGACGGCTCAAAAATGTGCCGTATGTAATGTGGCGATTTGTGGCAATTGCTTTGAAATATTTGAAGCAAGCACTATTTGCAAATCTTGTTTTGTCAAAGTTATAGAAGAGCTTGCGAATGAAGTTTCGACTTCTAAAGATTTGCCCATGGCCATTTTGGGTGGCTTACTTGGTGCCATTGTAGGTGCACTATTATGGATGTTAGTAGTTGTTCTCACGAACACTCAAGTTGGGTTTGTGGCGATTGGTGTAGGTTGGCTAGCAGGGCAAGGCGTGGCGCTTTTTGTAAAGCGCAGAAAGTCATTTCAACTGCAAATTGTTAGTGCTATTTTTGCAATGCTTGGTTGTGTTTTTGGGTATGTTTCTATAACTGCTCATTGGATAGTAAAATTTGCGAAGACAGAAAATGGTCTAGAAATAAATTATTTTGACATCAATTTATGGCTGAATTCCATTGAGTTACAAATGAAAAACTTTGATTTTTTTGCATTGCTAATGATTGCCATTGCGGTTTATTTTTCTTGGCGAATTTCTGCTCCTATTCAAAGATATCATTCTGGGTAAGCAAAGAAGGATTGCTATAAAATGGAAAAATCACCCTTGGAAAAATTGCGCGAAAACCAAAGGTTAAACACTGAGCAATTTAAAAACCCGGTGCCAGAAAAATCGCCGAAATCTCGTTCCTTTTGGCCGATTCTCGGTGTTATAGTTCTTTTTTTTGTAACCAAGCTAAAATACTTAGGGTTTTTACCAAAGCTAATACCTACGGCTATGACAATGGGTGTATCTTTAATGATATATGCCCAATTTTATGGTTGGAAGTTTGCCTTAGGTTTTTTGGTTTTAATTTTGATTCATGAGTTTGGTCATGGTATAGCCGCAAAAATGATTGGTTTAAAAGTTGGTGTGCCGATTTTTGTTCCATTTATAGGTGCATATGTTGCTCTCAAAGAACAGCCGAAATCGACTTATGTGGAGGCTATTGTTGGGTTTGGTGGCCCATTTGCAGGGCTGCTTGGTGCCTTCGTAGTTTTTTGTTTTGGGTATTATAATGAAAATGCTAGCATCAGAGATTTTTGCATTGCGCTTGCTTGGTTGACAGCTCTGATAAATTTTTTTAATATGATGCCATTTTTTGGGATGGATGGAGATCATATTTCTCAGCCACTACAAACCTATCACTGGGTCATTTTAATAGCAAGTGTGTCGGGATTAATGTATTGGTACCATCAACAAACTTCTGACTTACACCCCATTATGCTAATACTTCTTTTTGGCGCTGTCATCAAAGCTTATAATGTTTGGAGCAATTCGGCAAAGAAACAAAGCACAAGTATTATAGAAAAACTGAAAAGGCAAAATGAATACCCAGACGAAGAGTATATCAGTCAAGGCCAGAGAATTAAAAGTTTGATTGGATATTTATTTTTAGCTGGAAGTCTGACTGCATTGATGATAATAACTGAATTTTTACGGCCAAAAGAGCTTTCTATCAATTAAGCCAATGGACTTGCCGAAAATTATTATAAGTTTTGCATAGTTTATCAGCCTAATTAATAAAGATAGTTTTCTCGTTGAAAACAAACAGCCCTGTTTAAAGGCCTAGTTAGGTGATTTTTCTGTTAGTTTTCAGTTTTTAGCTTGTCAATGGATTTCGGCATCTTACCTAATTGACTGTATTTTTTATGATGTGATATTAGAATTCTTTTTTTATTGTTTTCTTAACATTATATGAAAAAAGGGAGTTTCGTTTGTCTGGTCTGCCACGAGAGCTTGGGGATTTTGTATTAGAAAAGCTAATTGGTCAAGGGGGGATGGGCGAGGTATATTTCGGGCGCCAGAAGAGTTTGGACCGCCCAGTAGCCATAAAACTGCTTAGAGATGAATACGCAAGAGACGAAAGTTTTATTGCAAGATTTAAACGCGAAGCAAAATCTGCCGCAAAATTAATTCATCAAAATATTATTCAAGTGTACCAGCTTGGTGAGGCCGGTGGGGAATATTATTTTGCCATGGAATTTGTAGAAGGCAAAGATCTTCAAATTATTTTAAAAGAAAACAAAGGCAAATTAAATACAGCAGAATCAGTTCGAATTATTTTTAATGTGGCAAAGGCACTGGAAATAGCGGGTTCCTTTGGTATTGTGCATCGTGATATTAAGCCGAGTAATGTTTTGATTACGAAAGATGGCAGTATTAAGGTTATGGATTTTGGCTTAGCGAAGGCCTTTCAGGATTCATCTACTAATGTTACCATGTCAGGTGCCGTAATGGGTACTGCAAATTATATGTCACCCGAACAGGCAGAAGGCCGAGATGTAGATCAGCGCACAGACATTTATTCTTTGGGTGTTATGTTTTATCAGCTGCTAACGGGTTACTTACCGTTTTCTGGTGAAAACCCTACTTCCTTAGCATTTCAGCATGTGCATTCTAAACCTATCCCACCTATGGAAAAAATACCTGGTGTTAGCAAAGCACTAAATGATATTTGCATCAAATGTTTAGCAAAAAAGAAGGAAGATAGATATCAGTCGGCAACAGAGCTAATAGTAGATTTACAAGCGGCAACTGATGGTAGCAATACGAACTATTCTTTAAATTCGTCAACGGGCGTTGGCAAATCAATGATAGATGCTTCCTCAGAAGCGACTATTGTTTCGTCAAATGACCCAACGCTACTTAGCTCGGCAGATAACGACAAAACTTTTGCTCCCAGTATGTCTGCGCCTACAAGGGTCGAGCATTCATCGGTTACAAAAGCTGGGCCGCAAACTGTTTCGAATACAGTTTTGTTAGGTGGTGAAAAAACAGAAATCAAATTGGAAGATAACCGTGCTGATTCCGGAAGACTATCTACGGCCAGTGAAAAGAAAACAAATCTGATGATACCAATAGTCGTTGTTTTGGTGGTACTGGTTGCAGTTGGTATTTGGGCTATGAATAAGGAAGACCCTAATAAGCCACAAAAGCCAAAATCTTTGAATGATGTTGCTGTCGTTAACAATACCGTTGAAAAAAACGATGTTACTATTACAAAGCAACCTGATGATAAAGTGCCTACAGATAAGGTCGTAACCACAACACCTAAAGAAATAGTTGTTGAAACTGTTAAAGAAGACCCAAAAGAAACCCCAAAAGATAATATTAAAGAAACCCCTAAAGAAGTGAAAGAGACGATAAAATTTTTGCCCCCAGATGAGACTAAAGCAGTTGTAGAAGTTTCCTTGGATGATTTAAAATCTAAATTAAGTAAAGGTTTTAAGGTAAGGGTTGGGGTTTTAGACGACTTAAATCAACACTTAAAATTAGATGACATTAAAGTCATTAACCGAATGCCGGGCAAACAAAAACTTGAATTAACTCATGATTATTACTACCCAGTTGTAGCTGAAATTAAAATTGAAGCCAATGGCACCTTTTCTCTAAAAGATATTCCACCTCCGGCTATTAATCATGATAAAGTAATTCAACAAATAGATAATTATCTTTTATCAAGTCGCAAGGACGAGTTGACAAAAATGTTGTCTTTTGGGTTTGCGGATAAAGATTTAGAGTTGCTAAAGGATAGAATTAGAATATTGGATTTAGAAATTATCGCAAGAGATATTTTTAAGAAAGGCGGAACTACTAATTTAGTGAGAGCCTATAATTTGCTGGTGCCAGAACAGACGCTATCTTTGGATGGTGGTAAATTGAAAGCTGAAATGAAAGCTTTGGCTGAAAAAGATGCAAAAATTAGAGTTAGCGGTAATTTATTAGAGGAAGTTAAAGAGACAATCATTACCAATAGTATCGGGATGACATTTGAAATAATTGAGCCAGGCGAATTTGAAATGGGTTCGTCTGTTGACCCCCAAAATCCTAAACGCAAAGTTAAAATTTCAAAAAGATTTGCCATGGGTCGTTATGAAGTAACGAATAAAGAATTAAGAGAATTCTTCCCTCGACATTCCTGTACTTCTTTTTTAAATTTAGAAATGAATGGTGATTCACAGCCAGCGGTTTTTGTTGAATGGTTGACAGCAAAACAATTTTGTGAAAAGTTATCTCAAAAAGAAGGTAAAAAATATCGTTTACCAACAGAAGCAGAATGGGAATATTGTGCGCGAGGAGGGGTGGCAACTGAATACACTTGGGGTAGTAAACCAGAAGAGTTTAATAAAAGTGCTAACCTACTCGATAGTGGAGTGCCAGATACTTTAAAGTCTGGTAAAGAGCCCTTTGCAATTGCAGATGGTTTTGTTGTTACAGCTCCAGTGGGTAGTTTTCCTGCGAACAGATTTAAACTTTTTGATATGGATGGAAATGTAAGTGAATGGGTAAGTGGCTATTTTGTGGAAGGGCCAAGCGTTAAAGATGGTGAAGTTGACCCTCGTGGGCCAAATTCAGGAAGTAAAAAATGTGTTAGAGGGGGCAGTTTTAAATCGGATGGCAAAACAGGTTCTCTAGCTTATAAGCAAGGCGTTTATGATGATGTTAAATCAAATGATATTGGTTTTAGAGTTGTATTAGAATTAAATGAAACTAAATAATAATTATTTTATAAAGGTAGATGGAAGTATGAAAAAAATCGTCAAAGTATTAATTTGCTCTTTAATGTTAATAATGCCTTTAATGGTATCTGCGAAAGATTTTGTTGTTAAAGGAAAAGTTGTTAATGAAAAAACGAACAAGCTCATCAAAGGTACCAAGCTACGATTTGAAGATATTAAGAAACCTGAAAAAGTATTTTATACTACAGAAGTTAAAGACGATGGCTTTTTGATACCAGATATGAAAGTTTCTAGTAGCAAAGAGGGGACCCCTTATAAAGTTACTATCGAAGCAGATGGCTACGAAGAGTTTTCAGGCACGGTATCAATATTTCATTCTAAAGCCTATTCTTATGAAGTGCCCGTTTTTAAGTTAAACCCGAAAAGTTTGCCGGGTGTGGTTAAAGGCAATGTAATTTCGAAACGAACCAATAAGCCTTTATCTGGTGCAAGTGTTATTGTTAATGATCAGAATTTAACTGCAGATGAAAATGGAAATTTCGAATATAAAGTTGAAAAAGTGTATTACTTTACACCGCTTGACTTGACTATTAAATCTGAAAAATTTGGATATCAAACCCTTGTCATTAAAAAAAACTTTGAGTTAGGTTTAAATGATAAACCTGAGTTTACAGTAGAAACAATTTCTTTAAGTTCTGACAAAGTTGATATTCAATTTAAAGGCAAAATCATTGACCATTTTGGTGGGGCAAACACCGAAGGCGTTGAAATATCCATTGACAATATTGCAGGTAAAACTGCTGCAGATGGTAGTTATCACATCAAAGGGCTTAAAATTGATTACGAGTTAGAAGGTAAATACAAAGTAAAATTGACAAAATCGGGTTACATTTCAGGTGCCCATGAGTTTGCGGTAAAATATGAAAAAGATGGCGTTTTATCAATGGGTAATTTAGAAATAATTCACGAAGCACTAGAATCACCAAAATTTTTAAAGCCAGAAGCAACAGCCTTTAGTTTAAGACCAAAATTTGAATGGCAATTACCGGCGGCGCAAATTGCGAGTATTGAATCTGTTAAACTTATGGTTTCTCTAAATAAAGATTTTAAGGATGCGCAAAGCATTACTTTAGAGGGTGCGCCAACGGAAATTGTTTTTCCAAATGCAGACCTAAAACGATTAAAGCCAGAAGCACCTTATTTTGCTAAACTTACATATACTCTAAAAAGAAAACAAGAAAGTTTACCAGCTGAGGTTGCATTTAATACCGCCGCAATGCAGTATGTAGGGGCACCACTACCGCCTAGCCCTTTTGGGAAATCGGATGGTCCAAGTACTGATTTATACCCTGCTTGGGCACAAGATGGCAAAACTCTTTATTTCAGCTCTAACTCAACCGATGAAACAACTCAAGTATTTGAAATTTTTTCTCGTAGGTCTGACCGTTTAGGGCAAACAAGTAAAATTACAAGCTCAATGTCAAAAAGCTCCGATGTAAAACCTTCGGCCGGCCCAGGTACAGATACTGTATCCTATATTTCAAATCGAATCGGCGTGAATAACTTATGGTCGGTTAAAACGGGTGATAATCAAAATAAGGCTCCAATGCAATACACTTCTTTTGAAACTTTACCAATTCATTGGATTTCATGTGCTAAAGATGGCAAAAAAATAGTTTATTGTCGTGAAAAATTACCTAGCAAAATCAAAAGAGCATCTGAAGATTTACAAATTTGGCTATTAAATGTAAATGATGGGGTAAATGTTTTGTTAGAAGTAGAAGGAACACAAGTTAAAGTATCGCCTGATGGGGAGAAAATTCTTTATGTTTCAGACAAACAAGGCTCCCCTGATATATGGATGTATGATTTGAACAAAGGGACTGTAAGTCAATTAGTTGTTGACCCTAATGCAATTGATACAGACCCATCTTGGACAAAAGACGGTAACTCCATTGTGTATTCTTCTAATAAAACAGGGAATTTCGATTTATGGATCATGAACATTCGTGAAGATAAAAAGCGCCCGTTAACCAATAGTTTAGCTGACGAAAGATACCCAGATTGCAACCCTGTTACCAATGAAGTTGTGTATTGCTCTGATGAATCGGATGTTTGGAAATTGAAAAAAATAGTTTTGCCAGAAGAATAAAATGAGAGTGTAGATTGTAGACCGTAGACTGCAGAAATAAATAGACATATAATTTAAATATCGTAGGGGCATTCGAAGCGTCGAACCGCCCTTGTGGGTGCCCCGAAAAGCAAAAAAAATGTAGAGGCGCACTGCCGTGCGACTCTTGCAGGAAGACAGAAATGTTGTAAGTGCGATTCATAAATCGCGAATAAAACAACACTTATTTGGGAGCGCTGGTAATGGCTGTAACTTAGGATCTTTTATTAATTTTTAACTGAAACTTTGCGTAACCAGACCCGCGATTTGTCGCACCACCGCGGTCTGGTAGAGTTGACAAAGGAGAAATAAGTGTTGATTTAAAACCGCTTTTGTTCTCTCTTTTTGATAATTTCACCAGACCAGAGCCGGTCGATTATGCACTGATAATTTAAGTTACAACCATTGGGAGCGCTGGCAGCCTTGCCAGCTTCTTTGTTTTAACTCTATTCATTAACCCTAAAATCAGCAGTTGCATTGATTCAATGCTTTTAAAGTAGAGACACACGGCGTGTAACGATATAGTGTGTCTCTACTTTTTGATTTTTCACGAAAAACTTACAAAAAATGCCAATTGCTTGCATTTTGGAGTCAAAAATATCTCTATATGCTGCTTTTATATGTAAATATTTTAGCCTACTTTTTTCTCTCTTTAGTCTTCTCTGCCAGACCGCGGAGGGTCTGGCTACGCACCATTAAACTGCGTAGCCAGACCCTCCGCGGTCTGGCAGAGAAGACTAAAGATAAAAAGATCACAGCAAACAAGCGAGCATTAAGCTTCTTATTTGTACAACCATTGGATTTTAAATCCGCCCCTACATTGTGGTATAAACAGCAAAGATTCATTTTGAGCTCGACGAATTTGTAGTAGTTTGAACTCACGCTCTACGATTTTTAATTACAATAAGCATATCTAGTAGTGGGCATTCATACAAAACTATGTTGAATTTTCTTGTCTACAGTCTATAGTCTATAGTCTACAATCTATACTGGTTTTGAATTCGCATTTTTATTAAAAGCAGATTCCATCCAGATAACTAAGACAAAACCAATTAAGCACAAGACAACGGCAATGGCAAAATTTTGGTCAAACAATGGCAGGCGATATTCGACCGTTGCGTTTTCAAGATTTGCCCCATGTTTGAAATCTGGTCTGCTTTGCCATGGCCAAATCGCACGCATGGCACCTATCATTAAGCCGCAAATAAAACTAACCATCAATTGGTGATGATTTTTTAGCAGGTAACTTAATAGTCTTGAAAAAGATTTAATGCCAATGATACAGCCTAATAAAAAAGTAGCTAAAATAAAAGGTGGCGAAAGACTGCTAATCTCACTAAAACCATTCAGCCAATTGCCAGGGTTTGTAACTTCTTTAACGCTTGCTAAAATACTATGATAGGCGCCAAGCAACATTAAAAGATAACTACCGCTTAAACCAGGTAGCAACATGGCGCAAATAGCAATGCAACCACAAATCAAAATATATAAATAACTTAAATCTCCTGAGCCAGCAGAAGGTGTTTTACCAACAAGCCAAAAAGTTAATACGCTTGTGAATACGAGTATCAATAGATTTTTAAGTTGATAAGACTTTAACTCTTTGAAGACAATTAAAATGCTAGCTAACATAAAACCAAAAAATAGTGAAAAAGTAAAATCGGCATAATTTTCTAAGCAATACACAACCAATCGAGTCATGCTGCCAATTGCTGTTAAGATACCAAGTAATAAAATGACTAAAAACTTAGTATGAATGTGAGTAAAAGCAGCTTTTAATTCAAACTGTTTTAGATGTGCAAAAAATGTCTTATCGATGGAGTTAATGGCATTTAGTAAATCAGTGTAAATACCCGTTAAATAGGCGATGGTTCCGCCTGAAATCCCTGGCACAGTATCTGCACAACCCATTAAAAACCCTTTGCAACCAAGGGTTACCATTTCTTTAGCGGTTTTTGGCCCTGCGCTATTTTTAAAAATATCTGTAAACAAACGAACCTACTTATAATGATGATTAAGCTCAAAAATTATAACAAACAATTGTAAAAATAATAAAAAAAGGTGAGTTCAAATTGCCTTTAGGTTAAATTTTGCTCCATACTCTTTTTTATTTAGAAGATGCAACGACCTTTGTGCGATTCTAAATCGGTGCCGCCTAGAAAGATCATATCATTGGTTGAGATCATCAACAGTGAAATATTTTCTGATGAAGTATGTTGGGGTACAGCTCCACGCATGACAATAGCTATTGATATGATAACTATTGTAGGGTGATAATTTTTCATCATTTGGGGAATAAACTTCCCAAAAGGTGGTTGCATCTTTCTTTAACATGCCGCCCCAATACTCTTTTAATAATTGTTTTGCCTCATTTTTTAAACCGCAAATTAAAAGGGCTTCAACCATATGATGATATAAGTAGGGGCCATTTGGTTTGATGGCGTCTTTCAGTTGAGTCAAATGGCTGTAAGACTGTTTTGCATTTTCGCCAGTGGAAATTTCCGCTAATACCATCCATGCCCAAGTAGCCCAAGAAGCTTGCTTGTTGGGGCCACTTACCCAAACCTTTTGTTTTGCATCCCAGAAATTTTGATGTGTGGCCATTTCCATTTTTTTTAATATTTCAACAATTGGTTCAACTGAATTTTGATTCCCCAGTGCTTTCCCAAGGCGTATTACCCTTCTAAAACAATAAATGATAATGGCGTGCATCGAAGCTTGACGATGGAGAGGCTCGCACCAATCAATAAAAATTCGGATAGATGCAGGGCTATCAAATAAACCTTTTTCATTAATAAAAGGCATTATAAAATCAAATTGGCGGATGACAGTAGGCCATAAATCCGTGGCTGTTTTGAGATCTTTCGTTTCTGTGAAGTAGTCATAAAGAATGATGGGGTAAAGGGCGCCATAATCCATTAGATATGTGTTGCCTTTGCGAACTGTTGGCTTTTCATATAAGTCAGACATGATTTTGCCATCGGAGTCTGCTAGCCCAGCGAAAAGATAAAGACAGCGTTTTACGAGATCATAATTTTTAAAAGTATGGTAGTTTGCCAGAGCCTGCATGCGTAGATCACCAACCCACAAACGACGATCGCGTTTGGGGCCATCCTCAAAAACCGTTTGCATACAATTTGCTAAAGTTCTAATGCTAACTGTATCTAAATCTTTCCATATTTTGGTTGAGTTTTTATTTATATCTTGTACGGAATCAAAATCTCCAGAAGTTATCGTTTTACAGATGATCGAGTCGAATTTTATTTGATGCCAAGGCGATGACTTTTCTATTTCAATTTTTAGATAGCGAAAGGCATAACGGCGTGGGGTTGTAAAATCACAAGGTAAATCATCTAGTGTAATGATTTCATCTTGAAGCCAAGAGCGACTTAATTGCCCCTCGTATGGGTCAAAAGACTCGCCAATTTCAGAAGGCACTTCTGCAAACACCATTTTTAAGCGTAGAGGTGCATCGGCGGCATATTGATTGAGACCTATTTTTAGTTGTAAATGCCCTACGATATGTTCCCCGAAATCGAGAACGAAGGAAGTTGTTTGTGGTTGTAAGACCCCAATTACTAAATCAGGTTTGCCGATGGTTTCAACGCCCCAACCTTGAAAACTCTTTTCGTTTTTGATGACTTTTACTACGGCTATTGGCTGACGCGATTTTTTAATTAAGTTAGGCTTTAGCGTTTCGGCAATGGCTAGCCATTGGTCTTGATTGGTAAAGTAGCTCATGAAAATAATTCACAATAATTTTTGTTTGTAATTATACATATGTTAGGGTGTTTGCTAAAAGACTTTAATTCAAAACTCTTTTGAATTAAGAATTTTTATGCAAATTGGCACACCAGCTTCTTCTTTTATCTTTTTATTTTGAAATTGAAAAAGAAAGGTTTCTCTAAACAGGTTTTTTACTAAAGTCTATATGTAATAAAATTGCCAGGGGTAATCAGAGAGCAAACGGTTTGACCGATCAAGGGGGTGTGTTCGCCTCATGATGTATCTTGGTAACACTTTTAGGCGAACCGTAATTGATAACATGCGTAGAGACGGGTTTCAAACCCGTCTCATACGCATCAACTTAAGGATTTCCGCCAACTACTTTTCTCGTTCTTTTGCGTAACCAGACCGGCGAATTGTCGCACCACCCCTGTCTGGTAGAGTTGACACGGAGAAAAAAGAGTTGGTTTATAGTCGCTTTTTTTTTGAAAAAGTAATCATTTTGGCCAATTCCTTACTATCTTTTGCCTACTCTACCAGGCAAGGGTGGTGCGACACTTCGCTGGCCTGGTTACGCACTAAAAAAAGCTTAAGTTGATGCGTATGAGACGGGTTTCAAACCCGTCTCTACCACTCTCTCATCAACAACCCCTAAACTAGAGTTCTTACAAAAAACAGACATTTATAAAAGCTTCACAAAACCACATCATAGGACGAATGCACCCGATCAAGGTAGGCAGAAGCGTAAAGTGATTTGTCCAATACCCTAAATACCCTAATTTAGGAAGCCAAACCAAAAATTTTTGATGTTTTTTATCAATTTCATTAAAAATGATTGTATTTATGGTTTTTTAATTATATATTTTACGGTTTATAAAATATAAAAGTCACTTTTCTTGGTTTTCTTTCTAAAAAAGGGTATTTTTTATTAAAGTTTTGAGAAATGCCTGTTAGAAGGAAACTTTTTTGGTCAAAAAAAACCAGAATTAATTTCTATTTGAAAATAATTCTGACTTTTTTGACTAAAAATTTAAATTTTTGGTGTTTTGGGGCAATTTGAGATTTTTTTTTTTGAAAATCTTTAGTACAATCTCCCCCTTTCATCAATATACGAGTGTTTTTATATTGTGGTGAAATTTAACATTTGGGGTAGTAGAGGGCAAAAATGAGAGCTTTTTTAACTGAAAGGAGGCTATTTAAGGTAACTTTTTTTATGAAAAAGTAGCCTCGTGACGGCTAACAAAAGCGAGACAGTTCAAATATTGAGTGTCAGCTGGTTTTCAAAAAAGTTCTTAGTGAAGTTTGTTTTTTTAGTAGTAAGGGAAGGATGTGCGTGTAGCCATCCTTCTTAAGAGTTTTGTAGTAAAATGGTATAAGGTGCTCGACAGGCGGGTGCCTTGAAAAGTATTTAAAGGAGAAAAGATGAAATATCTTAAGTATTTATGTAGCTCACTGCTACTTGCTGGTGCGTTAAGCTTTGGCGGTTGTGGTAGCGACGGCGACACACGCGCCGACGGCGATCGAAATGTCTTGGTTCAAACAACCATTGACAGAGAAATTAAAGTAGAAGGTGTAGTGCGTTCTTACAAGACTGGTGCGCCACTTGACACTATCGAAGTTCGTTTGTACCAAGGCGGTATTAAAAAATCAACAACAACTGTGGGTAAAGACGGTCATTATGCATTTGCAAAAGTTAAGGTATCTAATGACAGATCAGCATCAGGTGCGAACAACTCAGCAAACGATATTCAGTTGGAGTTTGTTGAATTAAAAGTTAAAAATTCTACAGGTGGTTCAGGCAACACTCATTATGCAAACGGCACTACAACTGCAACTTTTCCAGATTCAAGACTTGAGTTTGAATATGTTAGCCCAGAATTTACAACTATTCCTACTTTAACTCCTGCTGATGAAGCTGCAAATAACCTAGCAGATAATCTAGCGGGTGCGGGTGTTAATTTAACAAATTTAACTTTAGCTGATGCCATCAATGAAGGTAGATCATACTATTTCACTGATGCCAACACAGTTCAAGTAAGAGATGTTCGTTTGGTTCAAACTGGCGTATTAACTGGTAAAACTGTTGATGCAGATACTGGTCTACCAGTTGCAGATGCTTATGTAACAATTAGCACTGATAAATATTTTGCTCATGCAAACGCACTTTTGGCTGATGAAGTAGCTGGTGGTGATATCCTTGCTGTTTGGCAAAATACAAGAATTACAGCATCTTTGTCAAACGCTCTGGGTGAATTTACTTTCTCTTCAGTGCCAGCATTAGATTACAACACAAGTATTACTGGTAACAATATCAACATCTTTCATGTTGAAGCAAAAGGGTATACTGAAAAAACTCAAAACTGGCCAGATCACGCAAATATTCGTGATGACCTAGTTGGTACAGTTGGTACTATTTTGTTGACACCTATCAAAGTTAAGTTAAAGACTGTAACGATGAAATTTGTTAATCAAAATTTAGTTGCATTGTCAGGTGTATCTGTAACATTTAAGTTCGATGCAGGTGAAACAAATGCAGCAGGTTATACCACAGCACTTGCAAACGCAATTGCAACAGATGTTAGATGGGTAGCAACTTCAAATGCTTCAGGTGTTGCAACTGCTACTATTCCTGATGTTGGTTATAATAATGTTGGCGCACCAACACAAGACTTTACAGCTAAATTAAGTGGCTATAAACTAGACACAACATTTACAGCTATTGTGATAGATGATGATGATATCAAATTAGATTTATCAGCTTTTGGTGGTGTTGATGATGCTGTTGATTTGGGAATTATTAAGATGATTCCTGATACAAAGAATTTTGCAAACGAATTTAGAGTACAGTTGATTTACAAGGATGCTCCAGTAGCAGGTGCAACTGTAACAGGTACAGCTAAGTATACTGATACAGATGTGTCAGCACAAGCAATCACTTTATTGATTTCTGGTGATGCCGTTTCAGATAGCAATGGTTTTGTTACTTTCAATTTAACAAAAATCCCAGCTTCTTCAGCAGGTCTTTCTGTAACTTTTGATTTCGATGTTAGCTTGACTGGTGCTACTTCTATCGTAAGTGCTTTAACTGGTACTTATGTAGTTGATGACGCTGATGATTTAGATCTAACAGAAAATGCATATACTGATGCAACTGTTACAACTAAAGCTGATAATGATGTTAAACAAATTATCATCAAAGACAAAGCATTGAAATTGGCAGGTTTGGAAGGTTACATTGTAACTGGTAAAACAGGTGGTACAGATAAGGGTACAGTGTCTTTTTCAGAACTTCCTAATGTAAATCTAGCATTAAGAGTAGACAATAATGGTAGCGTTAGAACTTATTTTGCTACAACTGATTCAAATGGTTATTATGTATTCTTGGCAACTGCTGGTGTGAGTATTCCTGTTAACACAAATAACTTAGACTTGAGATTGACTGTTCTAGGTGACTATGTGTTCTCGTCAAGTGCTACAAATAACATCACTCTTGACGCAGCCGTAGGTGTTGCTAATGGTGTTGATCAAATTGACTCAAGTGGTACTTTGGCTGATACATCATGGTTATGGCAATTAAATGATGGTACAGCTAATAGCTTGGAAACAAAATATGACGGAAAAACATTACAAGTACACACTGCAGCAGTTGAACCAAATGATGCAGCTGAACTTGGTTACCATGTTGTTTCATTACTGAAGACAGTTGCTGGTGTAAACACATTAGCAGTGATTCAAACAAATGCAGCCAATAACAAAGTTTATACTTATACTCAAGCTCAAGATGATGCAACAGGTATTCAAATTGTTATGTCTGGTGCAGTTGATAGCACATTGCCATTTGCATATAATGGTTTGACTGGTGCAAACTTGAACCCAGATGATAAGACTGTAAACAGATTAGAAATCATGAACTTTGGTGCAATTGATGATACAGATCAAATTCCTGATGGTGAAACATTCACTTTTACAGCAACAGCTTCAGGTAGAACAATTACAATCGTTCCATCTGGTAATGCTAATAAATTTGAAGTACAAGTAACATATCGCTTGAAAGTTAGAGTTGTAAGTGCTACAGGTGAAGTTTCTGATGATACACTATATTTCAGATTCTTTAACAAAGCTACTGATATTTTTTCAACAGAAAAACCATCTGTTGATGTTTCTACTATGACAAATGGGGATTATTGGTTCTTGTATAACAATGTTGTTGCAGATGCTGACAATTACAAATTAGGCATGAATGATTCAGATACTACTTTTACAGTAGGCGATGTACATTTAGTGCTTTATAGTGATGGTACAGGCTTCAGCTTTGCAACTGGTGGGTTTCAAAATGAAACTAGAAACTTAAATGATATTGATTTAAGATTCCCAGTTCCAACAGATTTAAGAACAAGTGCAACTGCTGTTACAACATCAGCTTCGATTGCAACTGAAATTGATGGTAACTTTGAAGTATGGGCGCAAGCTTATACTGCAAGTGGAATCATTTTGCAACACTGGACAAAAGTATCTGCATCAATAGGTGCTGGTGACCCAACAGTAGCTGCATCAAACAATTTCTTAGTATATGAAGCTGGCTATTTAAAGATTAAAGCTAACTTGACTGCAAGCGGTAATATCTTTGAAAAAGCACTTTATAACGGAAATAAAGTTGATTTGACAATTGTACATGAAAATAGTCAAATTAACCCAGCTGCAGCAAAATGTTTAACTCTAAGCGTTACTGACCATGCTGGTGTTCAAGCTAAATCTCTTGACCAAACTGCTGGTGATGGTGATGACTACGAAGTTACATTGAACGAATCGGTAACAGCTGTTGCTGCTACAGTTCCTACAATGACAACTGCAGTTCATGGTATCGGTTTGACAAGTGTAAGATACACTGCTGCAAACAAAATTTTAGCAGATGGTGCATTAAATTTTACAAATGGAACTGATATAACTGTAAGTGCAACAACCAGTTTAAATGTTGCTTCTGCAAACTATATGGTTGACACAGGTGCAAACTCAGTATTAGTTTTAAATACAGGTACTGCAGTTGGTACATTAACAACAATTGGTAATGAGTGTCGCGTTGGTAGACAGTTGCGTTTTGATGCTGATGGTGCTACAACTACTACTGCTGGCGTAAACGGCGTAATAGCGAAGCATTCTTCTATCATTCATACTACAATACCAATAATTGCAGGTACTGCAAAAGATTATACTTATAGTAACTTAGGTGTAATTACTGATAACGGTGCTAATAACGGAACGACAACTGCAGTTGATATTGACCGTACTGCTGGTTCTGCATTATCAGGCGTTTCAGTAGGTAATGTTGACACTACTAGAGAGTATGACATTAAATACGGTAACTTAACTGACGGTCGTTTGAAGAGATTGTTACAAGCAGTTGAAGCAAATGATATCATTTCTGTTGTTGGTGCTAACTTTTATTTAAGAGTTACTGCAAACGCAGGTAATGTTATTCATGCTTTTGAAGCTGGTAACTTTGCAGCTGATGTAAGAGTTGGCTTAGGCTATGATGGTACATCTTCTGCTGGTGGTTCATTAGCAATTGCACCACAGATCAAAATACCTACAGGTGTTACTTCTGACGATACAGCAAGTGGTATTGCTGATGTGGTATCAAACGGTTCAAATGCTACTACAGGTGTAAGAGGCGCATCAAACACTGACTTTACAATCATTGACTCAACAACAGTGGCATTGGGAGCAGCAGTTCAGTTGTATCCTGGTGACTCTGTAATCTTGATGACAACTAGCACAACAGCTACTGATGGTTTAGAGCCAGTATATTCAGCTTCGGTAGTAGGTTCGTTCATCGGTAACGCTACAACAGTGGTTGCTTTAGGTTCAGTAACTCAAATTCGTGGAACTACAGAAGCATTTGCTTCTCAAGGCCAAGTAGCGCGTGCTACAGGTTTTGTGTTCTATGGCGATCAAGTTACTATTGGTTTGGGTACAGGAATTGTTAGTTTAATGAACGGTGCTGTTGCAAATACAAATGGCGACGCTGTTTCTACAACTGCATTTACTGACAACACCAATGTTCAACATGATGGTGGTAAAGGTTTTGAAGCAGTTAGATAATAAATATAACTGTTAACTGAATAATTAGCGGAGCTTTTTAGCTCCGCTTTTTTTTTGTATATGTAAAGAATAGAAAACAACACAAAATAGGATTTGATAAACGATAAAATGAAAATTACGCTAAAGATTGCTTCGTCATTAAGCTCTGATAAAATCTATCCTTTAAAATAAACAGTAAGTAAATTTAATGCAAAACAATAAAATCAAAACAGGTCATAGAGTATTAATTTTCATATTAGCTTTTTTTATATGCCTTGTACCTTTTGTATGTAAATCAGCCATTTTGTATGATTTTTCAAATTTGCCACAAAGTGCATATTTGCAAAATATAAGTATTTTGTTTATCATTTTATTTTTGATAAACTGCTTGTTAGAACGAAATTTTACCATTAAATGGTGTATTTTTTACCTACCAATTTCAGGGCTACTCTTGTGGTCATTTTGCTCTTTATTCTGGTCAACGAATGCCGCGGTTGGTCTAACTATATGGCTAAACTGGTTTGCCAGTGCAATTATATTTTTTGTTCTTTATAATTTAATTCGAGATATAGTTGATATAAAAATTATTGTTTATTGTGCTATTGCACCGTTGCTTTTTATCGTTTTTGTTGGCATAAATCAGTTTTTGGAAACTGAATTATTTAGGTTTTATCCTCAAATTGTCAGCCCTTCTGTCACATTTGGGAATAAAAATATGATGATTGATGCCTTAATACCTTTTATGCCCATTGGTTTATATTTAAGTATACAAAATCAATTTAAATCCAATATTATAAAAATAATTGGCGCGCTGTTATATGGTGCAGGGCTAACTTTGGTAGTTGTAAGTGATACGCGTGCTGGTATGGTAGCCATTGTCATTCAACTACTTGTATATTTATTTGCAGTATTTTTACCACTAAGCGGTCAAACTGGTTTAAATTCAAACAAAAAGAAAGCTATTGTAAATCATTTAATAGCGATCATCTTAACTACGATTTTATTTTTTTCAGTCCTTCATATAAAGAACAAAAACATAAAAACAAGTGGTGTTGGCAATATCATTTCTGCAAGCCAAATTATCAATCGAATTAATTCCATTTTTCAAACTAGCGATGAAGACAAATGGGCATTGCAGAAAGGCAATACCGACATTTCGCTTAAAGCAATTGCAGACAGCAGAAACATGAGATTAGTCACTTGGCAAAATACTATTGTAATGTTTTTAGATAGACCTATTCTTGGGTATGGTTTATTTAATTGGCAAATCCATTATGGTGAGTACAGAAATGCGTATTTAAACGATCCTGTTTATCGACCTGGAATGACAATGGTTGAAGTTCACAATGACTATTTACAATTATTAGTCGACCTAGGTTTGCCAGCGCTGTTACTCGCGATATGGCTCGCATATTTAATTGGTAGCACATTATTTAGATCTATTAGGAATGGTGATGAGGAAATCTATGCACTGGCTCTAACAATTGGGCTTGGGGTTTTAGGCATTTATTTGGTTGCAGCATTTAGTTTTCCTTTTGAGAGAAGTGTACCTGTAATGTTGTTTTTTGTTTACATTGCTTTTTTAGGTTTTATGAAAGACAAGTTATTTGCTCTAACCAATCAAAGAGTATTTAACATTGATAAAAAATGGCTATTTTCTGGTATTTTAATTTTTATTGTGCTTTTAGGATGTGCTGTTTATGTGCAAAATAGACGATTTAAAGCAGAAATAGAATTTAAAGCGGCCTATGACCAACATGCAACCGGAAATTATTCGTTAGCTATTCAACATGCTCAAAATGCAATTGACTTAAACCCATATCGCTACACTTCGTATTTTCTTTTGGGCTACAGTCAATTATGTTTAAATCATTTAGAGGATGCTGAAAAATCATTGTTAATTGGTCTGCGTTTTTACCCAAATGATTTGAACTCCTTATTACAAATAGGTACAACATATACAAAATTAACGATTAATGCATTTCAAAAATACGGCAAAGAAACCGCTGAAGTTAAAGCTTTAATTGAGAAATCTGAATATTGGTTTGAGAAGGCATTAAGTATTCGTGAAGATTTTCACACAATTTATTTTAATAAAGGTGTGGTTTATTGGCAGAGAGCAGTATATGCAAACGCTAATAAAGAATTTGACAAAGCAAAGGAATTTAGAGAAAAGGTAATAGAAAACTATAAAAAATCAATTGAATACAATCCAACCTATATAGACGGCTTAGTCACTTTAGCTCAATTTTTATTTGATAATGATGAAAAACAAGCCGCAGTACCCTATGCAGAAAAAGCTGTTAGTATTTTGATTTCCGAGTTTGAATATACAGAAAAAGAGCTTATGAGATTTGACAGTGCCAAGGTATTAAATTCATCGAGAATATACACTGACCTTGTAAAAAACAGAAAAAGAGCCCGCCAAATGCTAATTAGCTCCTTAAATAAAGCCCTTCAAATTTTAAAATCGTATTATGGTGTTATTAACATTAATTTTGAAAAATATCTTGAAGTTGTTTTTCAAGAAGAAAAGTATTATTTTGCAAAAAATATAGAGGCACAAGAACAATTTTGGTTTGCTGACGATGCTTTAAATCGAAACAAGTCTAAAGAACGAGAAGATCCAAAGATATATCAGTCATTATTGACAGAATATGAATTTAGAAAATCCGAACTTAATTTTGCGAAAAGCGAATCACGGATGGCTGATATATTGTTAAGTTTTGATAAGGGGCAAGTATACCTGAATATGAAAAAGTATGACGAATCCCTTCAATCTTTTTTACACCTAATAAATTTATCTAGCAAAGTTACAGCCGATGTTGATGAACAGTTTGCAAACAATTTAAAAAGATATGAAAGTTTAGCCCATCTAAATTGTGCAGATATTTATTGCATACTATCAACAGTAGACAAAGCCAGCCAAAAATTAGATTTACCAAAATTTTTAGAGTATGGTAACAAAATTGAAAGCCATTTGAAGTCTGTAAAATTAACAAAGGAGGATCCGTTTTATGTTAGATTCGAAGGGGTTTCTGCGAAGTTTCTAAAATATAAAGAGGTTGTTTTAAATCTGAAGCCAAAGGAATAGAAATAAAGAAAAAAATAGCTAATATTACAACAACAATGATCGTTTCATTTTTTATGGGCAATAGGGTTGATTCGATTGAATAACATGGAATTAAATAAAAATAACTATAGGAGTTTGAAATGCGTCTTTTTATAATTTTAAATTTGTGCTTTTTCGTTTTTCTAAATTTAAAAGCGGAAGATAAAATTGTTTATAATTATACAGATTGGGTACTAGTAAAGAATGAAGAGCTAAAAATATCCCTTAAATTGCCTGCGAAGCATAAAGCCCTTGAAAAAAAAGATAACGCTATTCAGCAATATTTGATTGCCGATAATTTAGATCAAATAGACTCTTCAACAAAAACAATATCGGTTGAATCAAAATTGCTACCTGATAATTTTAAAAAAACTTGCGAAAAGGTAATCAAATCAATTAAGGCAGGGGAAGGTGGTAAAGTTTATATTCGTGATGAAGAAGGTAAGTTGGCTGGGTTACCAGCGCTTGTAATTACATATCACTTTAAAGAAGGTGGGTTTGAAAATACTTCTGAAATGAGAATTGTTGATTTTAAAGGAAGATTTTATGCGGTTACATTTACCTCTAGAAGTATGGTTTTTATGCACGATAAGTTGCTAAAAGATCAGATTTTTGCTACCATTAATTTTGAATCTATGCAAACAAGTAAAGAATTTGAATTGAAAAAACCAGAGAACTGGTTTGAATTTAAGGACAATGAGTACAAAATAGCTTATGCCAAAATGGACAATGGTGGTAAAAGCCCAAGTGATGGAATCATTAGAGCAAAAGCAGTAAAAATAGATCAAGATATTTCATTGCAACAATATGCTGCGGAATCTTTAAGCGCATTAACATCAAAAGATAAAAAGTCAGATGGCTTAGCAAAAATTCCATCTTTAAACGGCCAGCCAGTTTATTGGTTTGATGTTGTGAGTGAAGATAAACTTTTTAAAGAGAGGTATCATTTCGCTAAAGATGGTTATACTTTTTATGTAATTTATTTTATTTCTAGCAATGAGGCATTTGAAAAGGATTTAAAACAAGTTTTAGCAGACTGCTTGATGTCTTTTAGTTTGAAACCAGCAAAATAAGTCATTTTATACACAAGCAAATGATTTTAATCAAAGTGTCTCTCGCAAAATGTGCGCAAAGATCAAAGTAATAAATAATTTTGATCTTTGCTAGTTTTGCTAAAAACACCCCATCAGTTATCATCGAGTTCGATTTCACTCAAGTTCAGTGTAACCCAACAACGCCAACCAAAACAAAACTCGCCCTTTCCTAAGGGTTTGGTCTAAAATGCCAGCACTACTGCGTATTCTGGCGAGGTCAGTCAATCTTTCTGGCCTAAATCGGGCAAGAAATTTCAGCAAAATCTATTTGAAAATTTTCAGTCTAGAACAGACTTTTAAGACTAACGGAGGAGAAGTAAAAACATTTTAACCTAGTGCCGCACCAGTAATCCCCGTCTTTTTTTGGTCTTTTCTGGGGCACCCACAAGGGATGCCCCTACAGAAAATTCATTTCAGACCATTTTTTAATTAGGTAGCACCAATGATGTCTTGTAGGGGCACCCCTTGTGGGCGCCCCAGATTGTCTATGCATATAGACGGGATTTTCTGGTTGCAGTACTAGAACGCACTGAAAAAAACACTGAAAGGTAAAATCGCTGAACAAGAAGAAAATAACTAAAGAGAGAAACTTTTAGAAAAGTACAAATTTTCATATAGAAAATACTATAAAGAAAAATTAGATAAAAATCTTTCCTTGAAACAAGATTTTGTAGGATAATCCAGTTGATAAAACCAAGCCCTAGTTCGAAAGTAAACTCCCTGGTTTTATATTGAGAAACTGCAAACTATATATGCAAATCAAGCATTGCTTTTATTTTTAGTATACCATTTAATTTTTTTAGCTTATTTGCTTGTAAATCTAAAAAACAAAATAAACTACCGCTTTTTAAAATTGAAATAGTCACTTTTAACTTTATTAGGTTTTGTATGAAAAACTCCTTTAGTATATTCTTGGTGTTTGTATTTACTATAGTCTTTTCGCAATCATTTGCAGCAGATCGGTATTTTAAAACAGGTGCTACTTCTTGGGGTAGTGCAAGTTCTTGGTCGGCTACATCTCCTTCTGGCACAGATAATGCGGGAATACCAACGATGAATGATAATGTAATCATTGGTAATTCTAGTAGTAATATTACCGTAAATCAAAATGCCGAATGCCTAGGTATTATATTGCAACCTACATTTACTGGTACTCTTAATTTGACTTATTATTGTTATCTTTTTAATGTTGGTGTTAATGGTTTTCAAATTTTAGGTGGCAATGTTAATACAACAGGGTCTTCATATAATTTCATTAAAGTAAATGGAACCTTTACTTTAAATGGGAGTAGTTCAAATTTTTCAATATACAATTTTACGCTTGAAGTCAAAAATTTTATAACTATTGCGGGGTTAATTACCAGCTCAGTAAGTAGTAATATAAAAATTCTAGTAAGTGCCTCTGTTGCGAATAACACAATTGCAAACCAAGACAACTCATTTGAATTTTTGGGCTCAAGTATCAACAATGTAATGGGTAAATTTGGAAATTTGAAGGTTACTACTTCTTCTTCTCAAGTTATCATAAATGATGTGACTTTATCTGAAAATCCTGGTTCTTATCCACAGATAACAGGTAATCTTAATTTTGGATCTGCTAGTATTGTTAACAACCTTGTAGTGTTTGATTGTCCAGCAAACCAATTTAATCTGTCTAACTTTAGTTATACAATCAAGAATAATCAAAATGAGGTTATTAAGTCAGTGAGTGTAGAAATAAGAAAGACAAGTGCGCCGATCGCAACTGTTGACTCAATTACTGTAAATGAAGACAGTAGCGCATATAGATTTTATCCCTTAGGTAATGATACAAATAGCGATGGTTCTTTTTCTATATCTGGTGTTTCCACACCTTTGAAAGGCAATATTACATACGGTCCAAACTCAATTGATTTCACCCCACTTGCCAACCAAAATGGTTCTGATGTATTTACCTACACAATTACAACAACATACGGCCTCACGGCAGTAGGCACTGTTAACATGATGATTACCAGTGTAAATGACATTCCGGTTGCTGTAAATGATAGCTTTACAACCAATGAAGACGCTGTATATATTTTTAACCCTACGACTAATGATGTAGACATCGATGGTAATACGCTAAATATTATTGCGAAAACCAATGGTGCCAAGGGCACCGTTTCATATACAGGCAATACTGTAACATATACACCAAATGCAAATGTGAATGGAAACGATTCATTCACTTACACGATAAGTGATGGCTATGGTGGTACAGCTGTAGGAACAGTAAATGTAACAATTACAGCGGTCAATGATGCGCCAGTAGCCGTAACAGATAGTTTTACAAGAAATGAAGATTCGGCGTACAGTTTTAATCCAACAACCAATGATACAGATGTAGAATATAATGCTATATCAGTTATTGCCAACACAAACGGCGCTAAAGGTACAGTAACAAGAAGCGGTAATAATGTAACCTATACACCGAATTTGAATGCCAATGGTAGTGATTCTTTTACATATACAATCAGTGATGGCAATGGTGGTACAGCTGTAGGTACTGTAAATGTAACAATTACACCTGTAAACGATATGCCAGTTGCCGTAACTGATAGTTTTGCCACCAATGAAGACACAGCGTATAGTTTTAACCCAACAACAAACGATACCGATGTAGACGCTGATACTTTAACCATTACCGCAAAAACGAATGGTGCCAAAGGAATAGTTTCTTATTCAGGCAATACGGTAACCTATACCCCAAATGCGAATGCCAATGGCAGTGATTCGTTTACATACACTATTAGCGATAATAACGGTGGTACCTCAGTAGGCAGTGTAAATGTAACCATTACTGCAGTAAATGACGCGCCAGTAGCCGTGGCTGATAGTTTTACAAGAAATGAAGATACAGCGTATAGTTTTAATCCAACAATAAACGATACGGATGTAGAAGGCAATACTCTGACAATTATCGCCAAGACGAATGGCGCTAAAGGTACAGTCTCGTATACAGGCAATACAGTAACTTATACTCCCAATGCCAACGCCAATGGCAGTGATTCTTTCACCTACACCATTAGTGATGGCAATGGTGGTACGGCTGTAGGCACAGTGAATGTAACAATTACTCCGGTCAATGACGCGCCTATAGCGGTAGCCGATAATTTCACAATCAATGAAGATATTGTACATAATTTTAACCCAACCACTAATGATACAGATGTGGAAGGTAACTCTTTAAGCATTACTGCGAAAACCGATGGAGCTAAAGGTTCTGTTTCCTATATTGGCAACACAATAACCTATGCCCCCAACCTAAACGCCAATGGCAGTGATTCTTTTACATATACAATCAGTGATGGCAATGGTGGTACAGCAGTAGGTACAGTGAATATAACAATTACTCCGGTCAATGACGCCCCTGTTGCGGTAACAGATGATTTCACGACCAATGAAGACACTGCATACAATTTTAACCCTACTACTAATGATACCGATGTAGAAGGTAATGCTCTAACGATTACCGCCAAAACAAACGGCTCAAAAGGTATTGTTTCATATACAGGCAATATGGTGACCTATACACCGAATGCCAACGCAAATGGTAGCGATTCATTCACCTATACCATTAGCGATGGCAACGGCGGTACAGCGGTGGGCACTGTGAATGTAACCATTACTCCGGTCAACGACGCCCCTGTTGCGGTAACAGATAATTTCACAACCAATGAAGATACTGCTTATAATTTTAACCCAACTACAAATGATACAGATGTAGAAGGTGATACCCTAACCATCACTGCAAAAACCGATGGTACAAATGGCTCTGTCTCTTACGCTGGCAACACAATAACCTATACCCCCAACTTAAATGCTAATGGCAGCGATTCTTTCACCTACACCATCGGCGATGGCAACGGCGGTACGGCGGTGGGTACTGTGAGTGTAACCATCACTCCGGTCAACGATGCCCCTATGGCGGTTGCTGATTCATATACTGCCAATGCGGCGGTACCGATTTTGTTTGATGTGATTGCGAATGATTCAGATATTGACAGCAGCTCATTAACAGTGACCGCAGTTGCCACACCCTCTCATGGCACTGCTGTTATCCAAAGTAATCAAATTTTGTATACTGGCAACGCGGGGTATTCTGGCAATGATTCCTTTGGTTATACCATCTCCGATGGCCAGGCCACTGCTTCGACTAGTGTTTCTGTTGTTGTGATGTCTGGTACCCCGACTGTTAATGTCAATGTGCCTGCTGGTGAATACAATAATTTTAAATACATTGTGTTCAGCCCAGAAAATATTCCAGGTGCGGTAACTGTTTATTATACTCTTGATGGTAGCACACCAACAACCTCAAGCCCTAATCATGTCAATGCCTCTGATGATTTCAAGTTTCTTTTAAATCAAAATGCAACCCTTAAAGCTTTTGCAACTAATGGTTCTGTTTCCAGTGAAATAATAACTAGGGAATATACTTTTGTAAAAATCACACTTACAAGAAGCCCTACTTTAATAGCAACGCGAAACAATGTAAATGCGTCTTGTTACAACCCTGATTTTCCTGACTCTTTTTATGGAAATTTGGTTGATGATTATGATTTAGATCCAAGCAAAACAAGAATGAATAATATAGTTGTACAGTTATCGAACATTCGTGAGCTAGGTACTGTTCAATTATCGCCTGTATCGCAATATGTGATTCAGAGTTCAGATATTGGGAATATCTACACCAGATATTAATGTTGATATTTCCTTGTTAAATGGTGCAACGAATTTACCAGTGAATATCGTTTCTTTACAGCCTGAATTAATTAACCCTTCCCCTTTTGCTTTGTTGATTGACCGTGGTGTTAATTATTCAGAGGCACATGAGAGTGTAACAGCAAGTGCCAGCGGTAATGATGTGTGTAGTAATGCCATGGCGAATGCTGAATTGCAAGTCAGTGGCGAGGTTGAGCTTCCTATCCAGCCAATTACGGATGTATCAACTTTTGTCCATATTGTAGACGGTAGCTTGACAGATGTTGGTTTTACTTATGTTTGGTCAGAGTCAATCGAGTATATGGTAGGCTATGAAAACCAAGACCCAGATTTTAGGTTGAAACGCTATGCTGTAGATGGTTTGGGAAATATAAAAATGCTATTAGATGTTACCTATAACATGATGGAAAACCCATCTTGTTTGATAGGCTATGTTGAATATAGTGTGATAGAAGGTAGCACGGTTTATTCTATCACATCTCGTTATTGGAATGCATGCACGGAAACCAACAACACTGGCCCAGGTAGTACAGCCACTCGCTGTACCTTGCTCGAAAAGATGTTGGAAGTAGAAATTGAGCTTAGAGCTTTAATGCAATCAGTATCTAACACAATAGAAGGCCCGGCACCTACTGTAGTTTTTGGCCAAGTAAATCATTTAATTTCTAATGTTACATTTACGGATGGTGGCTGTAATATTGAAAAGCAGGGAATTAATGTGCCAGAAAATGATGCTGGCTTGATTAACATTAATATTACTTGCACCAAAGAAATTAATACGATAACGGTAACTTATGATAATATTGGCGAAGATGGCTTGGTTTTATTTAATCCATCTGAAATTCGCCTCCAAGAGTTTTCAAGTTTATCGCCAACAGTAGAAAGCAATTATGTTGAGTTTTTAGTTTCAGATGCTGATTTAGTCAAGCTGGTAGAGGTGAATGCCATCATTAATTCCTTCCCTCAAAATTGTCCATTGCCGCCAGAAAACAGCCATGTAAGTGAGCTGGTAGAGCTAGGTATCATTAAAGATCTGCAGTTTGAAAAATGTGGGGTAAGCTTTAAGTATCAATTTACATCATTTTCGGAAACTGCAGAAATAACAATTCAAACGCCAGAAAGAGTGCGTTTAATAGTACCTGAGAATGTAAAAAACTACTCACAATTTAACAATACAACAAAAATAATGGTTTCTAAAAAAGCTGGTGATTTAAGGTTTAATTTTGAAATGTTAGAAGGTGAACCGTTAAAAACGACCGATCAAGTTATTGTGTCAATTAATATGCCAGGATGCAATTCAAGCCAATCTGCCTCTTATAATGTAGCGGGTTGTACATGCCAAACGGAAGACCCAAACCCTAAATTAAAATGCGCGCCTAGCCAAAATAGCTCAACAAATACAAATCCGCCAGCAGATCATTCTACTAGTGGTGGTGGTAATGAGCCTATATTGGATGTTAATAAACCCGTTGAAGAAATTAACCAGGATGCTTATGGCAGAACTACTTCTGTTGAATATAAAAATGGTGGAACCCTAAGCTATGTCTACGATGATATAAATAAAACAATTACCGAAACAACCGAAGATGGCACAAATATTCGGTATCATTATGACCCAACCTTTATTATCGTTCAAAAGAAAGAAGTATTAGGTGGTCAAAAAGGTTTTAATTATGAATATAATCAAAATGGTAGCGTGACAAGAATTGCTACACTTCAAAGCAATGTAGAGGTATACGCTAAAACTTTTGAATACAATGCAAATAATCAACTAACAAAGAAAATCGAAAATGACGGTACTTTTGAAACATGGGCATTCACTTTAAATACAACAACTCACACAGATAAATTTGGTAATGTAACCATCAGAACTTTTGATGAAAGCAAGCGAATCATTTCCGTTTCTAATGCAAGAGGTACCGTTTTAAATAATTACGGCTTAGTGAGTCTGAAAGACTATGTGTATATCGAGCATTTACAGGAACCGTATGCTGAGTTTAATGGTGTTTATGGTAGAAATGGTGCAAACTATTACAAATGGTCTAATGATACCTCCTATTATATTGATCAAGATGGTATTGGTTACACGGGTTATGCTCCGATATTTACTTTTGTTAGCAGGCCGGACCCATTAGAGTTATATGAGGAAGCGGTATATCAAGTAGGTAGTGTTACTCTAAATACTAAGCACCCAAAAGTTGAGAGATTGCTTTCTATTACGACTTATAACCCTGAAAATCAAATTCAAAAATATGAGAAAAAAAAATATGATTTCAAAGCTTTTCTGATTAACACAGAATATCGACTAACAAGTAATTTATCAGAGGTACCTTATTATAAGGAAAATTATGATTCCAACGGCGATACTGTATCCACTCAATTTTTACGAGAAGGTGTGGTGCAAACAATTGCTGAGCCTGTAACTACCTATAATCAATTGGGGCGTGTTGAAACAATTACAGCTCAAGATGGTGGTGTAACGACCTATCAATACAGTACGGTTCCTGGGCAAGAAGACCTTGTGACAATAGAAACAGACCCTTATGAAAACAAAACTTATCATGAGTATGATTCTATGCGTCGTGAAATCAAAACCTATGGTAATACCACACGCCCAGGGGTGAAGACTTACACAAATGGGGGTTATATCTTAACCTTCGAATGTAAACAGTATGACCCATTAACCCAAACCTTTGGGCCAACCCACTATAAAGAAACCTACACCTACATGGGTACGCTATTACTTTCAAAACGAACTGAAAATGCAACTAATACCCAGTTCATCATTGAAAGCTGGACTTATGACTTTTTGGGCAGAAGATCAACTCATACCGATGCAAATGGTGTGGTCACGAAATATTTCTATAACTCCATGGATAACATTACGCAGGAAATCCGTGATTATGGTGCAAGCCCTAATAATTTGAATATTACTACCAATTATACCTATAATTCATTGGGGCTACTCGAAACAACTAGCACCGAAGGACGCACTACCAAAACAGTGTATGACTCTTTCGGAAGAGTAACATCTGTCATTCAAGACCCAACGCCAGGTTTAAATATTACTCAAGTTAGCTACACCTACGATTCACAAGGTCGTCAACAAACCATGACCGATGCTATGGGCAATGTAACCACCTATGTCTATAATCAACTTGGCCAGCAAACCCAAACCATTAATGCATTAGGTGTTATAAATGAAACAGTTTTTGATGGCGCAGGTAATGTCATTAGACAAATTCAAGATAAGGGCGTTGGCAAGAAAAATGTCACAACCGAATTTTTCTTTGACAATATGGGTCGCCAAAACCGCACCCTATCAGCTGTTGGCGAAGCTTATCAACGAGAAGACAGGGTAGAATTCGACCTCAACGGAAACACCATCAAACAAATCGAGGATTATGGCATTGGCAAGTTAAATCGCACAACTGTTTTCGAGTTTGACCAATATGGCAACCAAATCAAAACCATTTTAGACCCCGATGCGCCGTCTTACACAGGTTTGAAAATCACGAATGAATCAACCTACAATGAAATCGGACAACTCACCAGCACCATTGCACCAAATGGCTTGGTAACTCAATACAATTATAATTATCTCGGCAGACAAACTTCCACCGTGGTTGACCCAGCAGGGGCAGCGATTACTAGTTCCGTCATTTATGATAATAACGGAAATACCACCCAAACTACCGATGCAGGTGGATTAGTCATCACAACGGTCTACGATGCATTATCAAGACAAGGCACGCAAACCGTAGACCCAGGTGGGAAGAATATTGTAACTAAAGTCTTCTACAACCGCGATGGTAGTGTCGATAAAACAATCAACCCAGAAGGAGTCGTCACCAAAAATATCTACAATTCCATCGGCCAACGCACCAGCACCATCGTTGACCAAGGTGTAACAAATATCACCACTCAATACGAATATAATTTAGTTGGTAATATTACAACCATCATCGACCCTCTCACCAAAACCGCTACCAGAGGTTACGATGCCCTACACAGAACCATTGCCTCGACAGATGCCAAAGGCAATATTTCAAGAGTTGTCTACGATAATCTCAATATGCCTGTAGAATCAATGGATGCATTGGGTGTCAAAACAGTAACGGTCTATGACTTGCTGGGGCGTACCACCAGCCAGACAGTGGATCCAACAGGGCTAAACCAAACCACCAGTTTCGAGTTTGACGCCTTGAACAGAACTACTAAAGTCATCAAAGCTAACAGTATCCAAAATGTTTTTGAATATGACCTGGCTGATAGAAAGACCAAAACTATCGAAGACCCAACAGGCCTGAATATTATTACTCAATATGAATTTAATAGTCTAAGCCAAATGACTAAGGTAATCGATGCTAAAAATAAAGCCACTCAATACTCCTATAATTCACTAGGTCAATTAACAACTGAGACTTATGCAGATGCGGGCGTTAAATCGTACACCTACAATAGTATCGGCCAAAGAATCACACAGACCGATCAAAACAATAATCAGTTCGGGTATTTGTATGACAACCTTTACCGCCTAACGACTGTAAATATAACCCCAGGCTCAGGTGTGGGCGGAACAACCCAACAGGTTTTCACCTATGACAATTTGTCAAGGTTAACCAATGCCAAGGATATTACTTCAACCTACACTAACGAAGTACAAAGAACCTACAATACCTTAGGCCGATTAACCACCGAAACTCAAAAAATCGGCACATCAACTGATAGAACTGTAACAAAAGATTACAATTTAATAGGTCGTGTAACCCAATTGACTTACCCTAACGGCCGCGTCAACAGTTATACTTTTGACAATAATCATTTACCGAATACTATTGTAAGCAATAACACTACTGTTGCAACCTACACCTTCAACAGTGTAAATGCACCAGAAACCAAAACATTAGGCAATAATGTGTCTCTAAACTTCGAATACAATAATAGATACCAGATTACAAAACATGACTGGAAGAAAAACGGCGTAACAATTGCAGGTTACAATTACGGTCACGACAATGTTGGTAATCGTATTTGGTCAGAAAATCTGGTGACAGCAAACAAGAGCGAGCATTTTGTTTTTGATAATGCTGATCGTTTGACAGCATTTAAAACTGGAGCATTAAATGGAACGAAAACCGATATCGTCAGCCCAACTTATAGCCAAAGTTGGAATTTAGATTCCATTGGCAACTGGGCTGGTTTTACCGATAACGGTACAAACAGTACAAATACCTTCAGCAATACACATGAGATGACTCAATTTAAAGGTGTGACTCAAATCTTTGACAACAATGGTAATTTAATCTCTGATGGCGTCCGAAATTTCAAGTACGACGCATTCAATCGAATCATAGAAGTAAAAATCGGCACAGTAATTTTAGCCGAATACCAATACGATGCTTTCAACCGCAGAGTAATGAAAAAAGTAGATGCTGATCTAAACTCAAGCTTCGAAACCACGATAAAATTCTTGTACGATGGCTTCAGATGTATCGAAGAATTAAATGCAAGTGATGCCTTAATCAAAGAATATGTTTATGGTAGTCTCTACATCGATGAAGTCATTCTACAAAGAACAGGTTCCACCGATTATTACTTCACTCATGACTATCGCTATTCCGTAACCAGTTTAACCAACTCAGCAGGTTCAATTGTCGAAAGCTACGACTATAAAGTCTACGGCGAAAGAACCATTACTGGCTCAGGCTTGACTGGCATCGGCTATACGGGTCAAAGACATGACTCCGAAACAGGGTTGATGTATTTTAAGAATAGGTATTTCTCAACAAGTACGGGTAGTTTTGTGACTCGTGACCCGCTTGGGTATATCGATGGTTTGTCGATGTATTTGGGGTATTTTGGGGGGATGGGAGTAGATCCTGAAGGTTTAGCTTTAGTGCCTACAGGATATTTTTGGAGTAATACAAACCTGCGAACAATAGCAAATCTTTACAAAAAAATTATTAAACGATTAACCTTTCTTTCTACTGAGTATTTAAAGGAGTATAGAAGTTTGCCTAAAGATAAATGCTTTGATAAATATAGGCTTATATTATTAGAGTTAATAGCTAAAAATAGTAAAGTAATCGATTATATGGATAAAAATGATATTACCGTTTATCGAGACGTAGATCTCCCAAGAGGTGTGGTGGCTAGAGCAAACTCTATTACAGGCTCTATTACCATAAATACAAATCAATGGAGTCCAGATAATTTTTTTAATAGAACAATTGATTTAGAATCACAAATTGGTACAGAGCCTACATCAGAAGATGCTTTGTACCATGAGATTACGCATTTAGCGCTTAAAAGCTGGGATAATCCGCCTACTATAAACCCCAAAACATGGGCGAATGTCACGCATTATATTGGTAACACAAGTGAATTTAGTAACGCATACGTTTTACAGGGAATATATGAATTTGGCCTTGGTCATCCAGATATATTAGTATATAAAGTTGAAGCAAAACAATGTCTAAGAAAGTGCAATTTCTTTGAGTTGCCCTGGTCACCTATATTTAACTTTTGAGATTAATAGCAGTCATGTCATTTTTTAATAAAGTTTTAATGGCTATATTGGCAATTTTGTTCATCTTTCTTTTGTTTTTTGTTTTAAGTGATGGGGAATATTACATTGACTCAGGCACTTTAAAATTTAGGGAAAAGGTTTATTTTGGTAATTTGGTTGTGATGGATAAAATTACAGAAACAAAATTGAGTGATTTTATACAAAAAAATAATTTTTTTCGAGAAACAAATTATGTCCTTATTCAAAATAAACCTAGCGCAATTCAATACGCTCAAGCTGAAAGATATTTTAAAATATTCGAAGAATACCTTTTTCCTCTTTATGAGAAAAAGCTAATTGACAAATATGAAATAAAAATATTTATAAATAACATGATGGATATGATAGAAAAAAATAATTTTTCTCTTTTCAATCAATTTACAACTAACTTTTTTAATAAGTATGAGAAAGAGATTGAAAAATTGTAGACTTCAGAATTATCATCGCATAAACCGCAGAAATTATTTAGGGGTAACAAGGTGATTTCCTTGACCCCTATATTTTTTGCCTATCATCTTTCTGTATAAACTACAGAGAAATATAAGGGACGGTACACTGTAAAAAATTTTAGTTGACGGTGGAATTTTCAGGTGTAAAATAGTTGCGAGTAGTCAATTCTTTGGAATTTTGGGAGTTCGGTTATGGCTAGGCAGGCTAGGGTATTTGTGGATGATGGTGAGTCGGGGGTGTATCATGTTTGCTCGCGGGTTGCGGGGCCAAAGGGGTGGTATCCGTTGGCCGAAAAAGAAAATCGACATCAATTGATTCAGTATTTAAAGCACTATGCTGGTCTTTATCAATGCCGTGTGTATAGTTTTGTGGTGATGGGTAATCACTACCATGCGATTTTGAAGTTTCGCAAACCTGGCAAATTGCCTAAGAAATTTTTGAAAGAAAAAGCGCTACAATTTTACCCAAAAAGCGAAGCCCATATTGATTTATGGAATGAAAATAAATGGGAAAAAATATAAGGGACGGTACATTGAAAAAAATTTTGGTTGACAGTAGAATTTTCAGGTGTAAAATGGTTGCGAGAATATAAGGGACGGTACACTGTAAAAAATTTTAGTTGACGGTGGAATTTTCAGGTGTAAAATAGTTGCGGGTAGTTAATTCTTTGGAATTTTGGGAGTTCGGTTATGGCTAGGCAAGCTAGGGTATTTGTGGATGATGGTGAGTCGGGGGTGTATCATGTTTGCTCGCGGGCTGCGGGGCCAAAGGGGTGGTATCCGTTGGCCGAAAAAGAAAATCGACATCAATTGATTCAGTATTTAAAGCACTATGCTGGTCTTTATCAATGCCGTGTGTATAGTTTTGTGGTGATGGGTAATCACTACCATGCGATTTTGAAGTTTCGCAAACCTGGCAAATTGCCTAAGAAATTTTTGAAAGAAAAAGCGCTGCAATTTTACCCAAAAAGCGAAGCCCATATTGATTTATGGAATGAAAATAAATGGGAAACTTTTCAAAATCGCCTATTTGATATTTCAGAGTTTATGCGCAGTTTAAATCGGGCATTTACCAATTGGTATAATGCACGCACGAATTCACGGGGTTCCTTTTGGGCGGATCGATTTAAATCCGTAATTTTAGGAAGTAATCGCGCCATTCGTGAATGTATGTTGTATATTGATTTAAACCCTGTGCGTGCAGGTTTGGTTACACATCCAGAAGATTTTGAGGGGTCATCCTGTCATTTACGAATAATAGGTAAGGATAAATGGTTGGTTTCTATCAATGAGATTATGAAACACAACAAACGACCTGAAAGCTTAGCCCATTATCGCCAATTGCTTTACGAAAGAGGTGCTTTGCCTAACCGTAAAGGTAAATTGCAAATTCCACAAGAAGTTAAAAAAGAAATGGAACAAAGCGATTATCGCCCACGAGGGGTATATCAGAAGAAGCTCAAGTATTTTGTGAATGGCGTAATGATAGGCAGCAAACTTCAAATAGAAGAAAAGCTTCAAGAATTAAGAACAGAAATCAATCGGTTTTATTATAAGCGACGAAAAAACGCACTCACCCACGAAGCTGGCGATTTTTATCTGCAACATGGGCGGGGGATGTAGACTGTAGACCGTAGACTATAGACTGTAGATTGTAGAAAGTGTAAATGTATGAAACTGGGCATTGTATAAATACTACACAGAACCACAAAAGTCATCAAAGCAAACGGCATTCAAGAAGTTTTCGAATACGATTTAGCCGATAGAAAAACAAAATCCATTCAAGACCCAACTGGCTTAAATATAATCACTCAGTACGAATACAACAATTTAAGCCAAATGACAAAAGTGATTGATGCAAAAAATAATGCCACTCAATATAACTATAATTCATTAGGGCAAATGACTTCAGAGGTGTACGCAGATGCCGGAGTAAAATCTTACACCTACAATGCAATCGGCCAAAGAATCACCCAAACCGATCAAAACAACAACCAGTTTGGGTATTTGTATGACAACCTTTACCGCTTGACAACGGTCAATGTAAACTCAGGTTTAGGCGTCGGCGGAACAACCCAGCAAGTTTTCGAGTATGACAACTTGTCAAGGCTCATAAATGCTAAAGACATTACTTCAGCCTATACCAATGAAGTAATCCGTGATTACAACACTTTGGGCAGGTTGACTTCAGAAACCCAAAAAATCGGCACGGCAACCGACAGAACCATATCAAAAGAGTACAATTTAGTAGGTCGCGTGACCCAATTGACCTATCCAAATGGCCGCGTCAACACTTATACTTTTGACAATAACCATTTGCCGAGTACCATTGTCTCCAACAGCACAACCGTTGCAACTTACGCCTTCAATGGTGTAAATGCACCAATAACTAAAACGCTAGGCAATACCGTGTCGTTAAACATCGAATATAACAACAGATACCAGATATCCAAGCATGACTGGAAGAAAAGTGGCGTAACAATCGCTGGCTACAATTACGGCCATGATTCAGTGGGTAACCGCATTTGGTCAGAAAATTTAGTCACCGCCAATAAGAGTGAACTATTTGCTTTTGACAACGCCGACCGTTTGACTTCATTCAAAACCGGTACTCTAAACGGTAGCAAAACCGCAATCATTACACCAACCTACACACAAGATTGGAATCTAGATCAAATCGGGAACTGGGCAGGCTTCAACGATAATGGAGTCAATAGTACAAATACTTTTTCAAATACTCACGAGATGACCCAATTCAAAGGCATAACCAATACTTTTGATAACAACGGAAATTTAACTTCAGATGGTGTCCGAACCTTTAAATATGACGCCTTCAACCGTATCATCGAAGTAAAAGTTGGCGCCGTAATTTTAGCTCAATACCAATATGACGCATTCAATAGAAGAGTAATGAAAATGGTTGATGCTGATCTGAATAGTTCATTTGAAACGACAGTGAAATTCTTGTACGATGGGTTCCGTTGTATCGAAGAATTAAATGCTAGTGATAGCTTAGTGAAAGAATATGTCTATGGTTCACTCTACATCGATGAAATCATCCTGCAAAGAACTGGTGCCACGGATAATTACTTCACCCATGACTATCGTTATAGCGTAACAAGCTTGACAAATTTGGCAGGTAATATAGTAGAAAGCTATGACTATAAAGTCTATGGTCAAAGAACTGCTTCTGGTTCTGGATTGACCGATGTGGGTTATACAGGGCAAAGGCATGATGCTGAGACTGGGTTGATGTATTTTAAGAATAGGTATTATAGTGTGAGTATGGGCCAGTTTATTACTCGTGATCCGTACCAAAAAGACCCAAATAATCGAATGGCGATGGATGGTTATCACGATGGAATGAGTTTATATCTAGGGTATTTTGGTGCAACAGCGGCTGATGCTTTGGGTTTTTGGAAGCTAGATCGCCACGAAAAAATCACAAAAGAAGCTTTAAAATCAATTTCATGTTTTAAGAAATGTTGGAATAAAAAATGTAGAGAAGAAATTGAAAGAGGTTTGGTTGAAGGTTCCAAGGAACCTGATGTTCCTAATGGCTGGACAGAATTTCTTGATGTTTTCGGTTGGGTGGAATTTAATGTAGGGTTTACTGCTTTTGGTTATGATGTTGCAGGTATCCAAATTTATGATGATATAACGAATACATTAACATATCAAAGTCATTTTGGTAATAGTCAATGGTGGCATGCTATGGTTAGTAATGAGAAATCTGGCAAAGAAATCGTTGATAAAATGGTGAATCTAACAAAACAACGTGCAGCTGATTTTAATAATGACAATGGCTGTTTTTCTTCTGGTAAAGCTTTAGGTTTTGCTTTACATACAATTGAGGATTCTTTTTCTAGATCACATGTGGAAAGAGACTTGTTGGGAAGAATTAAAAGGTTTCAGGGTTATCCATCTCAAGACAGTCATAAACATGGTGAAGCCGATAAAGAAGATGACTCTAGAGAATACAGCATGGCAGTTAAAGCAGTTAAAGAAATATTACAAATGGTTATATGTCAAAAAGAATCAGGTTTAAAGCTTGAAAATTACCTTAGAAATAAAGTATTTAGATTAGGTCGTGATGTGAAGCTCGGTGGTTCTGCGGAAGAGTTTAAAAAATAAAAATGAAAGGTTTCAATGATTAAATATTTGTTAATTTTAACTTTTATATCCTTATCTGTTTTGGCTTTTTATTTGATAAGAAGTATTAGAGCGAAAGACAATAATCACCCAATCCTAATTAACAAAATTCATGACGTTATGCTATTCGGGAATGAAACCATTGTGGAAGAAAAAAATTACCATCCTCATGGGCCATTTTCAGGATTATCAAAACAAGGTAGTTATGAGTTTGAAGGTTTTTTAAAATGGAAGGAGAATAAAATTGATGTTTCTATAAAAGATTATAAGCCAATTGATTTAATTTTTTATAAAGAAGAAATATTGCTAGTCTTGATTTTTTTTAAGGAAAGTAAGAGTGAACAGTTTAAATTTTTTAGTTTTAATAAAAAAAGATTTGTTAATTTAAATGTAAATGATGTTGAGCCAATGGTATTTCTCAATCACGCCTTCAATAATTTGGAATATCGTAATAAATTATGGATTTATAAAATTACTTCTGATTTAAAAAATGATAATTTTGTTGATGCCTTAAATTTTTTAAAATATTCTATCGAAAAAGATAGTGGTTGGTATTTCAGATCTTTTTCAAAACCGTTATTTGTAAATGAAAATTCTGTTGATTTTTTAGAGCATATTTTGTTTTTACCAAATAATGAAAAATTTGTAAGTATTTTGAAAAATGACTTCAAAAGCCTTCCAATTAAAGAATCTGATTACAATCAATCGGTAGTGATTTATTTAAGAACTATAGCTTTTTTTAACCCTGATCAATTTGAGGTTATTTGCAAATATTATCTTGATAATTATAAAAGCTCTCTAGACGCTAAGTCTTTTTATGAAGAATTAAATAGAATGAAAGAAGAAGTAAAGGATAAAAATTGGTGGAATGACATGAACGAATTATACCAAGAACGAAGCCAAGTTAAGGAATAAGATCGTTTGTCGTTAGGTCAAAAAATCACCCAAGGTAAAACAACTCACTGTTTTGGCTCAATACCAATATGATGCCTTCAACAGAAGAGTAATGAAAAAAGTTGATGCTGACTTAAATGGTTCATTCGAAACAACGGTAAAATTCTTGTACGATGGCTTCCGTTGTATTGAAGAACTAGACGGTAGTGATTTCATGACGAAAGAATATGTCTGTAGACTTGCGATTTAGCGTCATAGAGTTGATAGAAATAAAAGTGGGGTAAAAATCGAGGATTTGGTCGAGTCTTTCAAAAATATAAGGGACGGAAATATAAAAAACAACGGTGTGGAAAGATTGTATTAAAAAATGGCCTAAAAATGGCCGAGCTTGGCACCTACAATCCCATGGTGACCCTGCATAAGCAGCTAGGTATTCAATCTTCACCTGCGAAAAAATTCACTTCAGCTAATTTTATTTGAAACCTTCGATTGACCAAAGTTTCGTCAACTTATAAACTTACATAAATATCGTTGCATTTTGTCTAAAAATATAAGTGATGGTAAATTGTAAAAAATTTTTCTTGACGGTGGAATTTTCAGGTGCAAAATGGTTGCGAGTAGTCGATTTTTCGGATGGGGTGGGGATAGATTGTGACTATGCAATGTCATTCGCAAAATCGAAGAAGCGGTGAGAAAATTTCGGAAGAAGTGCATGTAATGCACAAATTTGTAAAAGCATTTACACAGAGGCGAAACGAGTACCACAGAGGTCACAGAGAAGATTCGATTTTAAAAACAACAAGGTGTTTTGCTTATTAGCGTTTAATGCTGTTTGAGAATGCGCTTTTTTTAGTTTTTGATTTTGCCGTGTTCCATTAAAATTGTGCGGTTTGTGTAGCCCTCATGGTTGTTTTGATGGGTTACTAATATGATAGTTCCCCCTGAGTTTTGGTATTGCTTTAAATGGTTTAAAACAATAGTGCTATTTTCTGGGTCTAAATTGCCGGTTGGTTCGTCGGCTAAAATAATGGGAGGCGAATTTAAAAAAGCTCGTGCCAGTGCAACCCGCTGTTTTTCGCCTGTACTCAATTCATTAGGTTTGTGGTATTTTCTTAAGGACAAATGAAATTCATCAATTAATTTTTCTGCGTTTTCTTTAGAGTTTTTAGCATTATGGATATCTGCAACCAAGATATTATCTAAAACATTCAGGTAAGGAATCAAATGGAATGCTTGGAAAATAAACCCAATGTTTTTCCCTCTAAATTTTGCTCTTTCTTTGCCATTGATGTTATATATATTTTGCTCATTCACTGTAACTGTGCCTGAGGTTGGTTTAATCATACCGCCTATTGTTAATAGCAAGCTGCTTTTACCGCAACCACTTGGTCCGCGCAATGCAACAAATTCACCAGCATTTATCGTAAGGGAAACTTGATCGATAGCATTGATGGTTGTGTTTTTCATTGAATAAATCTTCGAGATATCACTACAAGTAATCATTCTAAACCTCTCTCAAAACATCAGCAGGGTCTTGTTGTACAGCAATAAATGCTGGCAAATAACTTGATACAATACATATCGTTGGGGCTATGATAACAGCACCTAATAAAAATATGGGGTAAAATTCAATTTTTGTAGCTGTTAGCGGAAATATTTTTGGCCCCCAAGTTAGCGATAATATGTTCCCTAAGTAATATCCAGAAATTCCACCAATTATTCCAATCAACCCTGCCTTACACAAAAACAATGCAGATATATGAAATGAGTTGGCTCCAATTGCACGCAAAATGCCAATCTCCTGTTTTCTTTCTTTAACATTATTGATAAAAATTAATGCAATCCAAATTAATGATACTATAAAGATTAATGGAAGAATAAAATTATTAAAGTTTTGTACTGTGTTTCGTGTAGTTTCTCGAATATCCGCAATATTAGATTTTTCTATAAAATCAGCTTCAGGTACAAGTGGTGCAAGTTCAGCTTTTATTTCATTTAATTTATTTTCTATTTCTGAGAATTCAGTGCAATCCGTTTGACATTGAAGTGCTAATATTACATTTACTTGTTTGGGCATATCAAATAATTGTTGTGCTTCCTTTAAGTTCATATAGATCATAACATCTTCATTGTTTCCTTTGCTGCGGTAGATTTTTTCGACTATAAATTTTCTGTCTTTTATAATTAATTCCCCACCTTTTTCTAAATTAAGTTGTTTTGCAATTGCAAAGCCACAATACACCTTGCCATCATCTATTTTAGTTCCCATTGGGGGCTTTTTGCCCCCGTGTGTAACTTGGGCTGCGACCATGGTACCATTTACAATAGCTGATTTGCCATTAATGTCAATCGGCTTATAAATGGTTCCCATCAGGTGTTGGACGGTAAAAATTTTAGCCTTACTCAGTTTCGTAATATATTCTTCTGGCAAAGTTTCATTCGTAAAACCACTTCGAAAGTATTCAGCAGTATTCATAGATTTTGGCGCAATTATTAAATTAGTGCCAAGATCACGCATTTGTCGATTCACTTCTTTATAAGCTGCACTTGAAACGGTTAGCATCATAATGCAGCCAGCTGTTGCAATCACAACAGGAAAGAAAATTAACGCAAAATTAAGTTTTCGAAAAACAATCTCTTTTAGTATTAAAGAAAAAATTTTCATTCTTTTTTATCCTTCATTACTTTGGTAATAAGAAATAATAACACCACAGCACCTATCAGCGCAAACACGACAATTTTTAGAAAATCTGATTCATTCACGGGTTTTTCTTGATCAAGTTTTGCTTGATTTTTATCTTGAGGCTTTTTGTCATCAATGATTGGTGTTTTTTCATTTGCTTTTACATTTTCAACGGCGGGGGTGCTTGGTGTTTTATCATTGGCATTTGCGGATGTACTCTCTACTTCTTCGCCGCCAAACCCAGCTACTTTTGTTTCTGGTTGTTTTTCATCCGTTACAATCTTGATTGACTTATCCCAATCCCAACTTGTTAAAATATCAACCCCAGCATTTTCTGCTTTTACCGTACAAGAACATGGCCCAGATAAAAATAACATTAGTGAAACAATTTGCTTTTCTGTTAGATATTCACCCATTAGTGGTTGTTCAAACACAAACCCTCTACCAACTACACCAAATAATATAGGCTCGTTATCATCTTTAATTTTCGGGTTGACTTTGATCATTTGTTTATAAAACCATTTCTCTTTTTCATCTTTACGATTCACTGTTACATAATCCATATTTATCGGCTTAAGCAACTTTCTGTCAACAGGAGGCGTCTCTTCGTCTCCTTGACTTCGAATGTCTAAATCAATTTCAACTGCTTTGAGAACTCCTTTTTTGATTTCTTCAACAGCTTTTTTGTTTTTTTCAGCATCGTTTGATTCTATAAATATCATCATGATGCTACCAGCAGATAATTTTTCAGCTAGCTCCACTCTTTTAGGTGACATAAATAAGCTTGGTAAATCAGATGCATTTAACTCACCTGTATGGATTACCGTTTTTCTTGGGTTTAAAATAATGTGAAATGGCGGTTTGCTATCACCCATATGTTCTTTTAAAAAATCCTTAAAATCTTCTCCATACATTTGATTTAAATCTTTGCTGATATCTAATGGTATAACCCCGACATTTGTTAAATGGGTTTTGCCTTCAAAAGCAGCTTTAACTTCTGGCTCAATTTCAACTTGATTTTTTGTGGAATCATAAACTCTAAGAATTTGATAATAATCTCTTTCAATCCAATTTTGTAAGGCGTACTTATAAACTGGCGTTTTGCATGCTAGAACGATTGCGATTAAACAAATAAAAAATGAAGTGAATAATATGATTTTGTTCTTTTTCATTGGATATCCTTTTTGGTTAAATGACTACAAATTTTGCAGTTCTGGTTTTTATGAATAGGGATCTTTCTAAATAATAATGTATCTGAATTAATATAAAGCATTTGATTGATTAAAACATTCGGCATTCCTGCTATAATTTTTATACCTTGTAAAGCACCAAGCGATGCTACAAATGCGGCCACAGCTCCAAATACTGGGAATTTCCGCTTCCAATGTGGTGGTTTTTCAGGAAAAATACATTGCAGACAAGGCGTTAACCCTGGCAAAATGACCATTAGTTGGGCTTCTAAATTAAACATCGCGCAATCGACAAGTGGCTTGTTTTGATTTACGCATTCTCTGTTCATAAGAAAGCGTTCTTCAAAAAGGGGGGCGCAATCAAATACAATATCAGCTTTTGCCACTAAATCTTTTGCATTTGTTTCATTAAAATTGGCATTGATAGCTTCTACTTCTATATCAGGTTTAAAACGATTTATTGTTTCTTTAGCCTGTGTGACTCGCAATTTTCCGATTTCTGATTGTTTCATCAGAACTTGACGATTTAAATCACTTGGTTTTAATTCCCCTTCATGCGCTAAGATAATTTTACCAAAACCAGCGGCTGCTAATTGCATCGTCAAAGCCCCACCTAAACCACCAGCTCTGGAAACCAAAGCTGTTGCATTCTTTAATTTTCTTTGCCCTTCTTCACCAAAATGTGGTACATCCAGTTGCCATTCATATATTGATAAGTCTTCTGCTGTAAGCGATTTCATTTTGGCTTTACCCTCCAGACATTGGTGAAAAAATCATGATTTCATCGCCATCTTTTAAGGTTGCTAAATCTTCATAGGAAATTTGATTTCCATTTTTTATTAACAAAATGGCCTGCAGAAGATTATCGGATTGATTGAACAGTAATCGTTTGAAGTCCTCTGTTTTCTTTGAAAGTAATACTGTAATAGCCTGTTTAATATTGGAAGTATTTGGCACATCGATAGTCTCTTCATCTGTTTTTGCCAGCAGTGCTATTTGAGAAGTATACATAAATTTAATATTCATGCGTTTACACCCATAAGTTTATTTTTGGAGCGATCAAATATCAATTTTACATCGGAACCTTGTATTTGATAGGTTAAATCAGATAGCAATTCCACTTCTATTGGATTATGAGTGATATGAATTATAGTAGTTTTTGTTAAGTGTTGAATTTTTTTTAACAAATCGCAAATTTCTTTATGTGTTTCCTGATCCAATGCGCTAAGTGGTTCATCTAGGCATAAAACTTCAGGAAAAAACGCCAAAGCGCGTGCGAGGCTAACTCTTTGCCTTTCCCCTCCACTTAGATTTACGACAGAACGATTCAATAGCGAAGAAATTTTTAGCAATTCCCCTAACTCGCCAACTCTGTGTTCCATTTCTTTTGTTGACCATTTTCGCAATTTTAAACTAAAGACTATATTCTCATATACGCTCATTGTACTAAATAAGGCGCCATCCTGAGGTACAAAACCAATACCTCTTTCAGCAGGTCTTTTGTAAGTAACATTTATATTATTAATTAACACTGACCCAAAGTTGCTTTTTTTAAGCCCACAAATGGATTCCATAATAGTTGTTTTGCCAGACCCTGTTTTTCCCAGTAACATTCCGTATTTACCAGATGGAATTACCATATTGATATCCGATAGCCTAAAGGAACCAGCTGCTACTTCGAAATGGATAAGCTCAATCATGAATTTTTTCCCTTTTCTCATGTTGGTTGTTTCCCCAAATTCTCATTAGAAATATGATAATGGAAGCGGTTATTATCATGAAAACGGAAACGGTAGTTGCCATCGCTAAATTCCCTACAGAGAACTCCAAATAAACAGTTGTTGATAACACTTCTGTCTTCATTCGAGTAGAGCCGGCAAAAATTAAGATAGGGCCAAATTCACCTAAAGAGCGTGCCCAAGAAATTGTTGCTGCTGTTACCATACCTCTTTTGGCTCGAGGTAAAATTATATAAAGAAAGGCTTGCCCACGCGAACAGCCAAGTGTCAAAGCAACTTGCTCTTGTCGAACGCTAATTTCATCAAAAGATGTTCTCATGGATCGAATCGCAAAGGCACAAGAAACCATAAATTGTGCTAGAATAACACTAACGACAGTAAAGGTTGGGTTGATTCTTAAATTAGGATTATTAAAAAAATTCTGCAAGAAAGTTTCGAGGCCTATGATAATATCGGTGTTAAAAAAAATAAGTAAACTTATGCCAACAACGATTGGGGGTAACATAATAGGAATATCAAGTATTGTATCTAGAACTTCCTTGCCTATAAAATGAAATCTAGACATTAAATAACCAAGTGGCACTGCCACAAGTAAGCATAATAGGGTAGTCACAGTACAGGAGATTATGCTCAATTTTAAAGAATATATTATATTTGGGTCATTAAAAAATCTTTTTATTGAATTCATATCTACATATTTAAAATCCGCAACTATAATTCCAATAAGTAAAAAAATGTAGATAAAGCTTAAGATAATAAATGCTAAAAAGAAGGTTGTATCACTTGGCACATTTAGGGTGTTTTTTCGTGACGGATAAGGATCTTGATCAAACATTAGAAGCTATTTCCCCTCTTTTTTATCGATATCTAAATTTGGTAAATATTTAAAGCCGGCATTTAGAAAATGAGAATGATTATTTTTAAGTGCTTCTAGAAATCTTTCTAATAAATAATGATTATTCGTATTATTGGCAATGGCAAACGGTTGAATGGCAATTGCTCGGTCTTCGTTGATAGGTATGATTTCAATTTCATTTTTCATATAAACAACATTTGCAATATAAACTAAGCAAACATCTAAACTGCCAGCTTTGAATTGAGCAACTATCATATCTGCACTTGGTGTTTCTGAGCGAATATTTGGTTTGATTTTTTCATATAAACTTTTTGATTCTAATAATTTTTTAGTTAGAGAACCCAATGCGCTTTGTTCGGGGTGACCAACGCCAATTTTAAGACCTGGCTTTGCAAGATCTTCTAAGGTTTTAATGCCTAAAGGGTTTCCTTTTTTAACGATTATGGCAATACTTGTCTCTGAAAGATTTACCGAAGGCCCAAATTTATTTTGCACTTCAGACATGAACGAAGCATCACAAGCAAAATATGCGTCTGGTTTGCCACCAGCCTTCATTTGCCCTACTAAAATGCCGCAGCCATTATAAGAAGTGTTGATAGTAACTCCTTCTCTTTTTTGAAATTCAACGATGGTTTTTTCAATAGCAACTCTATTGACTCCACCACTATATAGAATAATGGAGGGTTGATCGCTCCAAGTATCTGCATTTGGAATCCCAGTAAATCCTTCTTCCAAGAAGACTTTTTGCCCCTTATCTTTTGCATGCAAAAAACGCGCAAATTTCAAGGCTAGGGTTGGATTTTTGCTGTTTGTTAAAACGCCGATGGTTGCAAGTTCTTTATTTGCATTTAGAAGATCCGTTTGAATTAAATCAAAATCATTAGCATAATTTTTTTGTTTGGCTGTAGCATCCCAAATAATTGCAGCATCAATAACTTTCATTTTTACCACATTTGCAATTTCTGTAACAGTTGGCTTATAAACACCATTTTTGGTAGCATTTTGAGAAACGGCTTCCCAATCTTTGGATGCTTCCAGAATTCTTTTTGTGATATTTCCAATAGCAGCCGCTTCAGGGTTAGCTAGAGCGATTCTAACATCGTCTCTTTTAAAATCTGCAATCGACTTAATATTTTTAGGGTTACCTTTTTGAACGATAATGACAGGGCGCATCTCTGCAAGGGGTAAGATTTCTTTTATGAGTCCATCTGCTTTGAGTTGTGTGGTATAGCTAGAATCGGCTGCAATAAAGAGGTCGCCGATAGGGTTAAGTTTAATTGAACCCATTAAATGACCACTGCCTTTAAATTCAGCTGAAATTTGAACGCCGTACAATTTTTCAAATTCTTTCGATGCTTTCTCAAAGGTCGTTTTCATGCCAGCTGGGCAATAAACTTTTAAAGTTTTTTCATCATTAGCCTTCATTTTCATGGATGAAGATATTAAGGTGAATATAAGCATCATTGTTGCAAAAACAAATTGTCTCATATGGTTTCCTAAATTTTTCTTAAGATTTGGTTAATAAATTTGAAAATTCTGTTAAAACTGTATTAAAAGAATTTTGACGAGTATTTTTTTTATGTTTGGTTACAATGTTGCCTTTACCATCTAGAACAACAAAGGAAGGGCCGTATTTGTCTTTGTATTTCTTGAAAAACATTTTGTTCTGTAAATCATTAAACTCTAATTTTTTTAAATGCAATTCTGTTTGATTTTTTGTTAGATTGATGCGTTTATCCATTTCAATAAAAACAATTTCAAAATTTGGGTTTATTGCTTTTTGCTCAACATAGAAACGATCTAGTTCATTTAATAATTCGATGCAGGGCTTACATAGCGAAGAAGAGAAATACAACGCATAATACTTTTGATCTTTATGTGTGGGAACCCCCAATTCTTTTTCGAGTATAGTGGCAAGGTCATGATTTTTTTGGATTGCATTAGGCATAATTGGTTGTGTTTTTAGGCTGGGTTGCTTAAAAGGCGTTAGCAGAATGATTCCACCTAAAATTAGCAAAAAAATAGTAGCTGCGACCATTGTAATTGAGCGCCAATAACTTATCTCTCTAGCGTTTATTTCAGCAACAATTTTCTTTTTTAAATGAATTGGCGTTTCAATATTTTTAGCAAAGGAAAGCTGATTCTCTAATGTAAAGTGTTCAGAAGTTTGGTCGGTAACTCCTAAATCTTTGTTTAATTCGAACGCATCGCCTTTGTTTTCAGATAAATTTTCCATTAGTTATGCCTCTTATTGTAAATCAATTATTTATTTTTGTTTGTTGCATGTTTTCGTTTTTGTTCCAAAAGCCATTTCCATAATTCGGGGTCTCCATAAATGGATTGATAACAATGGTGACCACCACCTTTGATAACAGTAAAATGATAATTTGGGTGATTTGCTTTGGTAAAAATATTTGCCATCTGTTTGCAAGAATTAAAAAAATCACCATCATTTTCGCCAACACCAGACCAAACTCCGACATTTTGCAGAATTTCAGGTGATTGTTCTGGGTTAGGGGCTAGTCGCGCTGACAAGGGTACGATGGCAGCAAATCTTTCTGGAAATTGTTGCGCCACATGCCAAGTGCTAGTACCGCCGTAGCTAAAACCAGTTAAAACCACTCGGTTTGGGTCCATTCGATAATGCTTTTCGAGCCAATTTATAATTTCCACAACAACACCAGACATTGGCATACTGCTAAAACCTCGATCTAATGGGCATTGAGGAATTAAACCAATAAATTTTGCCTCTTTGCGTGGGTTAAATTTTTTTACTGGCCATTCCCCAGAATGTCGGGTATCAGTGCCTATATCTTTTAACATTAATAATGCTAATCCCTCACCTGCGATACGCTCTCTATCATCTGTAACGCCACCAACAGAGCCGATCATATTATGAAGCGTAGTGATTAAAGGAAACAATTCTTTTGAAGTAAAATATTCATCAGGTAAATACAACCCTGTGCAAAAATCAAACTCATTATTCATATAGGTAAATTTACCTAATAAGCAATGGTAACCTGGGGTGGTAGGGTGGGGAGAGGTAATTTTTATAGATACGCCTGATGTTTTTGCTAGCTTTTTGGGAGGAGCACTTGGTACTAGTCGACTGCCAGGAATAGGCATTTCTTTAGTGCCATTTGGTAATTGCCAGCCAACAGAGCAGTGATCATTAAACCCGCCTTCTTTCTGCAAAGCTGAGATGTAATATTTTTTGCCCTTTTCAAGATGAATTTTAGCGGATTTTTGTGAGGGAAATTTTTCCCATTGCTTTGGTAGTGTCCACTCGTATAAGTAAGCAATCAATTTTTTAGAGGATTCTTCTTTAGAAGTGCCAAGCCATAATTCAGCAGAATCATCTGCCGCTAGCCAAAAAGTATAATTGCCTGTTTCTGGTGGCAATACATACCCGCTAATGCGTGTTCCGAAATTATCACCTTGATTTTCTGGTATTTCAAAACTAGTTAAAACTTCAAAACGATTGGGTAGATTAGGGAAGTCTGAGTAAGAAGTTAAATCTTTGGTTCCACCGCCATTTACATTTAACCAATATTCAGCTAAGATTAGTCCATGGCCGTCAGCATAAACCGGGCAAGGGGCAAGTCTATTGCCTGGAATAGGCATTTCTTTTGTGCCATTTGGTAACTGCCAAGCAACAGCTAAGTTATCACCACCACCAACTTCTTTGTGCAAGGCTTCAATATAATATTTTTTATTTTGCTCAAGACGAATTGGTTTTGATTTTTGATTGGGGAATTTTTCCCATTCTCTTGGTCCAGCCCAATCGTTCATTTCAGCTATCAATTTTTTTGCATTAGGGGTATCGTTTTCACTTAGCCATAATTCGCCTGCATCATCGGCTGCTAACCAAAAAATATATTCTCCTGTTTCAGGTGGAAAAATATACCCGCGTACACGCGAACCATAGTTTTCAGCTTGGTTGCTGGGTATTTCAAAGGAAGTCAGATAAAGGGTTTCGTCAGGCTGTAATGGAAATTTAGGGTTTAATTTGAATTCTGATAATAAATTAACACTTAGATTGCGCCAATACTCTACCAAAATTGAACCGTGTTTTGTAGTAGTATCATCAGCCTGTACCATTCTAGAAACTAATAAAAAAAATAAAAAGATTATGTATTTTGTCATTGGATCCATCTTATTTCTTATTTTCAGTTGTTTGCTCTTTTAGAATTTGCTTTAATTTGTTTTTTGTGCGATAAAGTTGAATGCTAACAGCATTGGCTGAAATGCCATATATTTTGCCGATGGATTCACAACTCATATTTTGAAAATAACGCATACTAATCATTTCGTGTTCTTTTTCTTCCAACAAACTTAAGGCAACATTTAGTTCAAAGGGTGTAGCTTCCTCTGGTTTTGTTTCATGACCAAAAGAAGAGGCTTTTAATGCTTTCTTCTCATTTTTCTTTTTATTCAAAAAATTAATATTAGCATTCTTGGTAATTTTAAGTAACCAATGAACTAGCGGCTTTTCCGTATTTATTTTTTGAATATTTTCATACAGTTTTAAGAAGACCTCTTGTGTTAAATCTTCCGCATCTGCATTTTTGCCAGTGCAGGTTAAACTATAACGAAAGACTAAATGCTGATACTTACTGACTAATTCTTCAAACCCTTTTTTTGTATTTTGAATTTTAGCAATTAGCTTTGCGTCTTCGTCTGCATCAAAAAAATCTTGATTAATCTGCATTGCCCTAATCTCAAGTAAATACAATTGATTCCTGTAAATCTTTCAGACTTTTTAGAAAAAGAAAAAAAATCTAAGAAAATTGTAGGAAGGAAGCGATGATTATTTGCGTATTGAAAACTAATTAAGAAAAAGACCCTTGGTTTTCTTGTCTTTGCATTTCAGCTTCTAATTTTGGTTCTGGTTTTTCCCAACCTTCTGGTTTAAGAATTTTGCCGTCAGGTCTGCGAATGACCTTGCCGTTGACAACTTTTTTCATATTAGCGTTATGTACAATTTCAAAAAGTGGGTCTAAATTCATACCATGTCTTACGGCACAATCGCAAATATAATAAATGGCATCTACTAATGCATCCGCTTGATCGACCTTTGTCGTTGCAACTTCTAGTTCGTCTAGCTCGTCATTTACCATTTTACGAATGAACTGAACGGCCTCTTTGCTCATTAATACTGGTGTTTGCGGAATATTATCATGACATGCATTTGTAAATTCCCCAACTTGTCGCGTGTAACCCATTTTGTCATTTCCTTAAATACTTTGTAACGGCGAGATGCATTGCTACTTCGCTACAAAACGAATTGTTTTTTTGAAATTTTTGAGGGCGTTATAGTAGCATAAAACCCATATTTTAAAAGATTTCTTTAACGGATTCCCCTTATTTTATAGGAATTTTAATAGGATTATTCAGGTCTTTTTTAAGGCTCTGCTTCAAAATTATCAAGAACTGTATTCCGTCGATTTTCGATGGATTTACTTTCTTAATAGGCCTCAAAATGTATACTTTTCCTATTTTAAGCCCTATTATTTGCCAATTTTATGAAAATAGATAATCAGTTATTTGCCTTATGGTCATTATGGAAGGATCAAATAGGGGCACAAGACAAAATTAAGATGACGGTGCTTTTTCAACATATTAAAAAATGTCGCGAGGAGCATAAATTTGCAAAACTTGAAGAAAAGTTTAGGCTAAATTTACAAAAATGCATAGATAAAGTGGAATGGAAAAAATCAAATATTCCTGTGATTGCCTTCGATGAAACATTACCAATATATAATGAAAAAGACAAAATCAAAAATGCCATACTAGAGAATCAAGTTGTAATTGTTTGTGGCGATACAGGTTCTGGTAAAACGACACAATTGCCATTGATTTGCCTTGAACTTGGGTATGGCATAAAAGGTTTAATTGGTTGTACCCAACCACGAAGAATCGCAGCCACTAGCGTTGCCGCTAGGGTGGCAGAAGAATTAAATTCAAAAATCGGCGAAGTTGTAGGGCACGAAGTGCGGTTCAATAAAAACTACTCAGACCATACAATGATAAAATTTATGACCGATGGTATCTTATTAGCCGAAACCCAGTTTGATGCCAAGTTGCTGCAATATGATGTTTTGATTATTGACGAAGCTCACGAACGCAGTTTGAACATAGATTTTGCTTTAGGCTATTTAAAAGAAATTTTGCCTAGCAGAAATGATTTAAAAGTGATTATCAGTAGCGCTACATTAGAAGCCCAGAAATTCTCAGAGTTTTTTGAGGATGCTCCTGTGTTTACGGTGGAAGGGCGAACCTTCCCCATCGAAGATATTTATCTGGAAGAATTTGATGAAGAGGAAGACCTAGATATACTTGTCGATCGAGGAATTCAATGGATAAGTAGCCTTGATAGCAAAGGGGATATTCTTGTTTTTTTACCTGGCGAAAAAGAAATTTATGAATGTGAAAGAAAAATTAAAGGTCAACATTATTCCAACACGGATGTTTTACCATTATATGCTCGCCTTGGCTCTGTTGACCAACAAAAGATATTTAAACCACAAAAAAATAGAAAAATTATTCTGGCAACCAATATAGCGGAAACTTCCTTAACGATACCCGGTATTCGGTATGTGGTTGAAACGGGCTTAGCACGCATTAGTCGGTATAGTAATAATTCGCAAGTACAAAAATTACAGACCGAATGGGTTTCCAAAGCAAATGTTAAACAAAGAAGAGGGCGTTGCGGGCGTGTGGAAGAAGGTATATGTTATCATTTGTATACAAAATTAATTTATGACGAAATGAGTGAATTTGCCGAACCAGAAATTCGTCGCACTAGCTTAGCGGGTGTGATTTTGCAAATGAAAAAATTAAAATTAAAAGATTTAGGAGAATTCCCTTTAATTGACCAACCAAATAAAAAGATGATTCAAGCTGCTTACCAAAATTTGCATGCCTTAGGGGCTTTGAATGCAGAACGCGAAATTACGGCAATGGGTGAAAAAATATTACAGTATCCTTTAGACCCGCATCTTGCGCGAATGATTATAGAAGCAAGTCAAAAAGATTGTTTGCATGAAATTTTAATTTTAGTGGCAGTGTTATCGGCCCAAGACCCAAGAGAACGACCTGCCAATGCCTCTATTGAATTATTAAATATGCAAAAAAAATGGGATCATGATAAATCTGACTTTATGACCTTTTTAAATTTATGGAAAACCCTTACTGAAGAAAAAGATTCTCGTTCCAATAGTCAATTCAAAAAATTTCTAAAAGACCATTTGATAAGTTATCGTAAATTTGATGAATGGAAAAGCATTTACCGTGAACTTAAAACAACAGCCCAAGAGCAAAAATTAAAAATAAATAACATCGCTATGGTTTATGATAATATTCATCAATCTTTATTATCTGGCTTAACTGGTTTACTTGGCTATTTAGATGAAAAACAAGTGTATCGGGGGGCAGGTGGTTTGGAGTTTTATATTTTCCCCGGTTCTGTTTTATTTAAAAAACAACCCAAATGGGTAATTTGTTTTGCTATGGTGGAAACAAGCAAACTATTTGCACGAACAGTTGCTGAGGTAAACCCGCTTTGGATTGAAAAAATAGCCCCTCATTTATGTAAATACCATTATACGGATGCCATTTGGAATTCTAAACAAGGTTGCCCTTATGCCTACGAGCATGTTTCAATACCCAATTACCCGGCGTTTATTAAAAGATCGGTGTATTACGGTAAAATTGACCCCATTGAATCGCGGCGCATTTTTATTTTAGAAGGTTTGTTGAAAGGGGAAATGCATACTAAATTTTCCTTTTTTAAGAAGAATCTGGCATTAATTGATCAAGTGAAATATTTAGAAATAAAATGCCGGAAAATAAATGGACTGTATGATGAAAATGGTTTACTTGATTTTTATAATAATCGACTGCCTTCAACGGTTCATACAACAAAACTTTTTGAACAGTGGTTTGCTGATGCATCTAAAGAATCTCCGGAATTATTACAAATAAATGAATCTGATATTTTTATTCCACAATTGGATGAAATTTCAAGTGAACAGTATCCAGACTTCTTTGAATTGAATGGCAATACATTTGACATCAAGTATCAATATGCCCCTACTTATGTGACAGATGGAGCAACATTGTATTGCCCGCTTCATTTATTGGGGCAACTAAAACAAACTCATTGTGATTGGTTAATAATGGGGTATTTGAAAGAAAAAGTTTTATCGCTGTTTAAGACTTTGCCCAAGACTATGCGAGTAAAATTGCAACCGGCAGCGGAATGGGTAAATGGTTTTATGGCTTATTCTTATCAAAAAGAAAATAGCCTGATTCATGAGCTTTGTCGTTATTCATTAGAGAAATATAATGTTGAAATTACCGGTGATTCATTTAATCCTTCAGAAATTCCGGGCTTTTTAAAAGTAAGAATATTAGTAATTGGTGCAAAAAAAGAAGAGATTGACTTTGATCGTGATTTAGTCACACTACAAAATCGATTAAAAATAAAAGCTGATGAAGAGTTTGAAAGGGTTACTGAAATCGAAATACCCATTACTAGCTGGGCTGATTGGAAAGCTCATCAATTTCCAATAGAAACAAAAGTTCTTTCTAAAGCAGGTGAAATTATCGGCTACCCGGCATTGGTAAAAAATATTAAAAATTTGACGATTAAAGTTTTTCAAACGATCGAAGATGCAGATGCTGAACATATAAATGGTTTGGTTAAAATGTTTGAAATGGAAAATAAAGATTTAGTGACCTACCTTTACCAAAAATTTCCCATTAACCATAATGCCAAAAATTATTTTACGGTGATTACAAAAAACAGTTCGGTATTTATTGATGTAATTGCGAATCGAGCTATTCGTAAAGCCTTAGGTGTTGAAAAAAATGCTACGCGTGACCCTGTTGAATTTCAACGAATAATGGCAGAAGCTAGAGGAAGTATCGTTTCCTGTGCCGAAGAAATGGCGCGTTCCCTTGAAGATGCTGTTGGTGCCTGTAATGAGATGAATCAATTTCTTCTTAAATGCAAAGGTCAGGCTTATGATAAAAGCGTCAAAGATATACACGAGAGTTTTTCATTACTAATGCTGCCAGAATTTTTCTGTGAATATTCTGCTGAATTCATACTTAATTTAGGCAAAATTTTAAAAGGATTTTCCTTAAGAGCGGAGCGGTTAACCCACAGCCCTATGAAAGACAATCAAAAATCTACACAGGTATTTCCTTATGTATTGCCGTATATAGAAAACAAAAAAAGATTAGAGGATTGGGTCGGTTCGCGCAAATCTTTAGTCGTTTATCTTGAAGATTTGTTTTTATTTAAAACTTCTGTGTATGCCCAAGAAATTAAACTTCCTAAAAAGATTTCTGCTAAAATAATGGATGCGTCTTTAGAAAAATTTCAGGTGTTTTTGAAAAAAATATAGTAATCCGAATTTATTATGTGTTGTATGTCTGAAACTATACTAGGCAAGTCCTTATTTCTTCGAAAATTAATAAATTAAGATTGCGTCATTTGATTTAAGTCTATAATGGAGAAAAAGTCTTTCTTAGAATGCGTAATTATTCTTGGCGCGTTCAGTTGCGTTTCTTTTACATCAGTTGTCTTTACTTCGATCTCATATAAATAGAAATTTGAATTTGTGCTTTGTCTCAATTTAATTTATTATTTTTGGGAGGTTTTGTATGAAGCTGATTCTTCTGACCAATACCGGCAAATGTGGGACATTATTCATTCAGCGCTTATTTGATGGGCATCCGTTAGTTATAACTTTTCCGTTTGCATTTAATTTTTATTATGCATGGTCTAAACTCTTAAGCCCAGAAGATCATTTGACTTCTTTTGTAAATAAGTTGCTTGATTTTACAAGTTTAAAGGAAGTCTTGCAATATGTGAACCGCGAACAGTACTTAAAAAGAATTAGAGATCATTTGCCAAACGATTTCGATATTAAGAAGGATCGAAAAGAATTATTAGAGGCTTTGCATTTAGCGTATAATTTTTTGGTTTCGAAAAATCGAAAAGCGACGCATATTTTGCTTAATACGATCAATGTAAATTATCTTGATATGATTCAAGAAGACTACCCGACGCACAACCACATTTTTTTAATTCGTGACCCCAAAAATAGTTATGCTGCATTTTTATCATCGGATCAATCCCATGACCCTGTATATCGCTTCCAGTTTTTAAGAAACACTTTGCATAATGCTGCTTATGTTAAAATGTTTGTAAAAAAACACCAGAATCAGGTTAATTTTTTGAAAATTGAAGATTTAAATGAAGATTTAACTTCGACAATAAAGGGTTTGTGTCGGTGGTTGCAAATAAATTTTTCGGATGTTTTATTGAAAGAATCAATTAATGAAAAACCACTTGGTAATTCAAGTGTAAAATTATCGCAAAGAAAGATGTCGACAAAAATAAGAAATACAAGATGGGTTCATTCCTTGGGTGCAACGGAAGTTGTGTTAATTGAATTTTTACATAATGAGCTTATCAAAGAGCATTATGCGTTTACATCCAATCAATTTTTGCGCACTCGATTTATGGCCATATTTTTATTGCTTCTACCAAATTGGAAGCAAACTTCATTGGAGCCAAAAAGCCAAAATTCTCAGTATCAAGCTCTATTTCACACCCATTGGCTAATCACTCGATTAAATTGGTTCCGCCTCATTCGTGCGGTATGCAATAAAAACAGATTGCAGCTCTAAAAATTAATTATTTTTGGCAGTTGGGTTTGTTATTTGAAGATGAACAAAAAATTCTTTATACCTCTATTTTTTTTAAGATTTTTGCGTGTTTGTTTTCCATATGCAAACAAAAAGCCATGATTTTCTATGTCAATAAACTATTTTAAGTTATTGCTTTAATGATTTGATTTGTAAATAAGTAGGTTTGCTTTATTGGTTAAGGAAATCTTTTGATGGAAAATTTTGGAATTTTTTGAAAAAAAATAAAATTGTAACTTTTCGACTTTCCATCAAATTGGATACACTTTTTTGTATCAGAACTCATATAAGTATTATTTTTACAAAATGAAATAAAAAATGTGCAAACTCAAAGCGATAAGCTACAATTCATGCCAAAAAGATTTTCTTTACAGTGTTAAATATTATGCAAAACTATTTTTTGAAAATGATTCAGGATTTGCGAGAAAATGAAGAAGTAATGTTGTACGGTGAATTGATTGATTTTTTAGAAATAGAGATTAAAGAGGTTAGAGCGTATTTAGAAAATCAATTTGAAGAGGAATCTTTAGACTACCCCTATCAACCCCCTGACTTTGATCAAAATGCTGCTATTTGGGGTGCAAAAACAATTTTTTTGGCATCTCAATTATTATTATATCGTGAAAATTTTTCACAAGATTCTGCTTTAATTGTGACACCCTATGATCTGGAGTTTACACCGTCAGCTATTTTATCAGCAGATCTTTGTTTGCGTTTTTTGCCCGATGTATTGACGCAAGCTAAAATGTTTGATGCAGAAGATCCGTTGGTAGATTTGCTTAAGTCAATATTAAAAAAGTGGCATTATTCAAATATACCTAACTGTGATGATTGTGATCAATTAGATTTTCGAATTATTGCTAAAGATAAATGTTTGTTACAATTGTATTGTAATAGGGTTGTTTATTATAAAAAAATTAAAACTGCAAAAAGAGTAGAATTGAAAAATCTAATATTATCAAATTTTGGGTTTTATAAAACAGAATTTTGGGACGAATTTAATAAAGAAGTGAGTTTAAATGTATAGCCAGAATATAGAAAAACTAAAAAAGGTATTGCAACACTTAAAAGATATTTTTGTTGGAAAAAATGAAATTATAGATTTATTAGGAATTTCTTTAATTGCTAGAGAAAATTCATTTTTACTTGGCCCGCCAGGCACGGCAAAAAGTGCAATTGTAAGACAAATGTCAATTTGTATTGATGGCGGTAAAAATTTCGAATATCTTTTGACGCGATTTACAGAGCCAAGTGAAATATTTGGGCCATTTGATATTCGAAGACTAAAAGAAGGTGAATTAATCACAAATACTGAAGGAATGCTTCCTGAGGCCTCCATGGTATTTTTAGATGAAATATTTAATGCAAATAGCGCATTACTAAATAGTCTTTTAATGGCTCTAAATGAACGAATATTTAAACGGGGTAAAGAAACAAAAAAACTGCCTGCTTTAATTTTTATTGGTGCAAGTAATGTTTTGCCTGAAGATGAAACTTTAAATGCATTGCTTGATAGGTTTTTAATACGGATCAAATGTGATTTTGTACCTACTGATTTATTGGAAAAGGTGTTGATTGCTGGTTGGAAGCTTGAAAATGTTACGCAAGAGAATATTCCTAAGATAACTTCTGAAGAAATTAGACTAATCCAAAGTGAATGTCGAAGTATTAATTTAATGCCTATTCAAAAAAAATTCATTGAATTAATACATAGTTTAAGAAATACAGGTGTTAAAATTTCAGACCGTCGTGCGGTTAAATTGCAAAATGTAATTGCTGCTAGTGCGATAATTTGTGGCCGCAAAGAAGCTATTTTATCTGACTTATGGGTTTTAAAATATATTTGGGATTCTGAGGAGCAAATTGAGATTCTTGCAGGCATTATTGATGCTATTATTGAAAAGGATAATCAAATTGGTTCACACCCGCAAGCTTCATATAACAAAGTACCAAATGCAGAAGAACTAATGAAAGAGGTGCAATCATTAATAGATAAATGGTGTGTTGGTAATCTAACTTTTGAAGAGCAAAATATCATCAAAGATAAATTAAGGTATATTCAAAGTAGAAGCAATTGGGTTAATAATGTAGAGCATAAGCAACATTTACAAAAAGAAATTGAGAGTTTATGGCAGAAAATACTACAAACAATTTAGTAAACTACGCTAAAATAGATTCTTTTATGATTGAAAAAGTATGTGAAATTCGAAATTGGGAGAATATATTTATAGCGTTTGAGGGAAACGAAATTTGGCTTAAAGGGTTGCGAGAAGATCAAATTAATTCGCCAAAATTAAAAACCATACCAAATATTCGCTTGTATTACTCTCAAAATGGCAAACTATTTCCAATGGGCAGTAGACTTCCCACTTGTAACGAGCCTTCTTTTTTATGGACGCCCATTTTTCGTGGAATAAAAGTTCAAGTGCCAAAATTTAATAGCAATCAATTCGATGTAAACAGGTGTGTTTCCGTTCAAATTGTTAAATCGAATGAAGAAAAAGAAGCTGTCGGTATGATGACGACAATAAAAGCACTTGAAGCTTTTGTGTTAAGTTCTTCTGCTATTAGATTACAATTTTTGCAATGGGCTGTATTAAATCAGACGCATGCATTTTTGTTAGGGAAGCCAATTTTACCAATAATTGGCGATACCTATTGGAGATCCAATGATTTTTTATTTCCAACAGGTTATTGTTTTGATTTAGAATTTTTATCTAAAGATTTAGACGCAATGTTAAATGTTAATCAATTAAATTTTATTGTTTGGAATTTGGAGTCCAAATATTTTTTGATAGATAAATTACAGCTCGTTCCATTAACAATAAGTTCTGTTCGAAAAACACTCTTGCAAAAGTAATAGTTTTAATGAAACCGCAATATTACTTTCAGGCCTATGATAATTACTTTTGGAAATGGGAAGACAAAGAAAAGGCTATTGCTATTCCAAATTCGTTTACCATTACATTTAAAGAATTTATTGCAGAAACACTCGGTTACATTGCACACAATGGTTTGCCGCCATTTGGGGCATTACTTCTTGCAATAATAGCTACAAATTCCAATGGGGATAGTTCGATTGATACTGTTTATTCGATTATGAGAGCAACATTAAACAATGCGGATGATACTGTTTTAGCTGAAGCAATTAGTTTTCTTAAATTACTTTCTGAAGTACCAGTAGACCTTAAAACAGGTAAAAATAGAGTTCTGTTGTTACAATCAATTTTTAAAAGTTGTCATAACCAACTAAGTATAAAAGTATCTCGCAAAGTTGTGGAATATTTTAATAACCAAGAAAAATCTTTAAAGTTTGAAATAGAGCCATTTAATTTGACGAATTTTCACAAAGACTTTCAAGCCATAGGACTTTTACATAGAAAATTTAATTCTGTAAGCGCGATTATTAATTGCACCATAAAAATGCCAATTGTTTCTGAAATCATGCCAAAATTGACTCAAGAACAACCAGATACTTCTATAAGCATTGTAGAGCAACTTATTAATAATATGCCGACTCGTTTATTAGGTTCCTTGATAAAGAGACTATGGGCAAGCATTAATATCCCTTTTCATCACCAAGTAATAAGTCATCACAGTTTTGGGGGCTTTTCTGATATCACAAATAAGGGATGTATAGAAAGGCTTTTGATTTCAGAGTTTGCAAACGAAAATGAATTGTTTTTAACGAGGTTAGCAAATAATGAGGCTTTATATTATAATCGTGAATCTCCGCCGAGTGTGAATAAGTACCAAAGAATCATTTTAATTGATGTCTCCTTAAAAAATTGGGGTATTATTAAAACATTATCATTTGCTTCTATGATTGCCATTGTTACTCACCCTAATTCAAAATTTGTTTGTCAAACCTTTACTGTTGGTGATAGCTATCAAGCAATTTCAATTGATACATTACAAGGTGTAATCAGTAGTTTATCTAATTTAGACCCAAGTTTGCATTCGGCAAATGGTCTTAATGCGTTTCTCAATGAATTTAAAATAAAGGAAAAAGAAATAATTTTTATTTCTAATCAAGAGTCCCTTGAGTTTGCAGAATTTAATAATGTATTGAGTGAACATAATAACCCAATAGATTATTGGGTTCATCCCTCAGCAAATGGAAGTATTTCCGTATTTAAAAAACAAAATAAGGGAAAGAAATTGATGAATACTTTTATTTTGCCAACCGATGTTGAGGAGGGTGTTGAGGAGTATAATTCACAATCCTTATTTGAAAGTTCACAATACCCCTTATTATTTCAGGAACCAAATTCGTTTAAAAAAGCAGTGTTTTCTGAGGAGGCTGGGTTATTAAAAATAACCAAAGAAGGTGTAGTCTTTAAACCGTATGATAAGCATGCTGCGCAAAACTTGAAAGGCTGGGCGCTATTATATGAAAATTTACCATATAATTATGATGAATATGCATTAGGTGTTGCAGAAAATAGGGATATAATTTTGTTATGTTTTATTGCAAAATACAATTTAATAAATTTAATAAACTTAAATACTGGTAATTCTATCAAAATCGCCTTTTGCTATTCGCACAGCTCGTCCTATAAAAATTTCTTTTTCGATAAAAATTTATTTTATTTTTTACATAATAATTTTTATGTCACGATTGATCTTAATGGAAAAATTAATAAACACGAAGATTTTACAAAGTATTTAATCAAGATGTATCATGATGCAGAATCATCCCTCAAGCGAGAAATAGGTCGCAAACTACAGAAGCGGCAAATTTTTAAAAACATGAGGTGTGTTTTTATTAATGATGAATCAGAGTTAGTGTTCAATGAACTAAGAGTTTTTTATACTGCGAAATGTAATATTCAAATTAGCGCTACAAGTATGACAAAAAAAGTTTATGAAGCCCGTAGGTTAAAAGGGAGCTTGTTTTCATTTGCAGATGGTAGTAAAGTGCAAATGCATCGTTCTGGGATGATAATTTTAAAAAGTTCTAATGCCCAGCTACCAGTTATTTTTATACCAAGCGTTATCAACTGGCCTTTAGGTGTTGCAACAAATGATTTTTTTGCAGGTAACGAATACTTTTTTGTTTCTACTAAATATGAAATAAAATTAGAAAAAATAGGTAATAAGAAAATTGAAATAATCAAAACAATAAAATCTTATATTGGTATTGGACTATTAGCAGTAGATAAATTAGTCAATGAGTGCCCATGTATTATCGGATCAGATTTTAATAATTCTAAAGCTCATAATTTGAAAAAGGAGCTAGAAGAACTCGGTGCTACAGTGTCGATAAAATCAATTGGAAGCAAACAAGGAATGATCGGTACAAAAGAGTTTTATTCTAATTATCTAAAACCATTTATTGAAACTATAAAAAAATATGGAAATTAAATTAAAACTAGCTAATTCAAATCAATTCCCTTTAGGTGGAATCATTATTAAAGGTAAAAACCCTGCTCAATGGGCGACTGAAATTCAATTTTTGGATTTGAATACTGAGCCTTTTGAAGTTTTTCCTATTCCTGACAAATTTTCCGCATTAACTTGGGGGTGCCTAGTTGTTCTAAAAGATTTTTCAAAAATTAAGCCTATAGTAAAACATGAATATTGCCAAGCCATTCATCAAAGACTATTTATCCCTAATTTTACTACATTGCTACCTACAATCAGTGAGCTTGAAGCGGAACAATTATTTGGGGAACACAGATTTTTTTTTCACCCAGAAGTTGGTCTGATTGAATTAAAAGAGAAAATCAATTGGTCAAAACTTTTAATTAAACCTGAAATTGCCATTATGAATGTTCAGCGGCCAGCTGAACCAACTTATATACCCAAAAGGATAAGAAGCTTTCAAGTTCATTCGTTGCCTCCAGAAGAAGTTTTAAAGAATTTCCATCAAAACTATAACCCCGAAAAATTGGATTTTAAAAATGAAAAATTAAATCTTTATGAACAGTTTAAATTTCAGTTCTATAAACTTTTCTTTAAAAATGCAAATAATACAATAGATTCAACCGAAGTTATTAGTAAGCCAACTAAATTTCTTAGTCAATTAGGTTTGATTTTTAATACTGAAAATAATTATATGGAAAGAATGAAGAAGGATTACGATGAGCTTTTCAGGAGAAATCAAAAACAATTTGAAAAACTAATGTATCTATTTCAAAAAGACCCTTTGGAAGCTTTAAAATATGCTATACCGATTGATGAAAACAGGATGACTAGAGGAAGTTCGGCTCCAAATGAAATGCGTTTATTTAATATTTGGGATTCATTTGGGTTATTTAGCAATAAAAGTAAGGGTGTTGGTCGCGGTGGGGTTATTGATTTAGGGGACAATTTCTATAAATTAAAGGATCAATACAATACAACAGCTAACGATTTAATCAAAAAGGGTGATTACCAAAAGGCTGCTTTTATTTACATGAAATTGCTTAAAGATTATCATTCCGCAGCTTTGGCATTAGAAAAGGGAGGTTTTTACCAAGAAGCAGCAAGCATATACTTAAAATATATTTCTGACAAAGAAAAGGCTGCTATTTGTTTTGAAAAAGGCCATTACTATATGCAAGCAATAGAGTTATTTAAGGAATTAAAGAAGTTTGAAAAAGTAGGTGATATATATAAATTAATTGATAAAAAAGAACAAGCGAATATTTTTTATGAATTATCAATTGACAATCTTAAATCACAATTTCAATATGTAAAAGCGGCTTTAATTTATAGAAACAAAATGAATTCACCATGCAAAGGTCAAGCTATGCTTTTGGAAGGTTGGCGTCAAAATAAAGACTCTTTTAATTGTCTAAATAATTATTTTCAAAATTTTGATAGTTCAAAAAACTTATTGAATGAAATAAGGAATATTTACAGAGCAGATGTGAACTCAGAGAATAGAAAAACCTTTTTGAAGATTATCCATTTAGAATATCTTAAATATCCGGATATTAAAAATGAAATTAGAAATGTTTCCTATGAGATTATTTCACTCGAAATAAAAGCAGATGCTACAAATGCCTCTGACTTAGTTTTATTTAACGAGGGAGACAATGAACTTTTAAAAGATATCGTAAGAATTAAGCAAATAAAATATAACAAATAAACAAAACGCTAGTCATTCTAATGAAAATAATAGGTATTTAATTGTATCTACTCAGTGTATTTTTTTTTACAATTGGCCTAGTAGAGAAGGGTTTCAAACCCGTCTTTACTTGGTGAATCTAAAATTTTCTGAGTAGTTACATTTTATTTAAGGCTTTTAGAAAGATAAAAAGTAATTTTTGGCTTGCAAAGAGAAGGTCTCATTGAATATTAGCTGGTAAAAAGTGATTTTTTAAATTATATAATTAATTGATGAAATTTTGCTTTAAGGGTGAACGGCACAATGGTAATTTAAAACTTCTTAGTAATGCTGTTGAATCGACACGCCTAATGGTAATCGTCCAATAGCAAAACATTTAAAATATTTGAATAAAAATTTATCAACTAAGGTTTTGCAAATTAGATACGATTTGCTTTTGGTCGGGGGTTAAAATGATCGTTTACAAAAATTACAGTAATTTTTTAAATTAAAATTATTCGTTCGGTAGTGAAACTACAAGTTCAAGATACTCTTTGATGACAACTTTCAAAGGTTTTGGCGTTTCGTTTGGCAAAGGACCAAAATCTTGATTTGTAATTTTTGCAATAATATCTAGAACTTTAATAATCAATCTTTCATTAGTGATATTGTTTGTTGACTCAAACTCTTTTAGTATGTTGGTAAGGGTTGGGAGAATTGATATGTCGCCATAATCTTTAATGATGGATAATATTCTTTCGCAATCCCACCGAAAGAAATTTTTTTGGCATTTTTGTTTTGTTCTTGTAAGAAATTTTGGGAAAAAAGCAATGTCTGGCTCTTGACCTAAAGAATCTAAGCTATTATCTATATATTCAATCACTAAGTTTTTTGCTGCTTGAAGTTTCAAATAATTAATTCTATTCCTCGATGAAGGGTAGCCGCAATACTCAAAGGTAGTTTCATTTTCAAGGCCTGTAATCGAAATGACAAAATCATTAGAAGACCAACGACTGCCAATAACATTATTTTCATTCCACCAATTAAAAATAGATGCAGAAAATATACTATGTAGGGCTGCTAACATTGATTGATATTCCCTTAGGTTTAATATTGAATTTTTATAGACAGTGGCTTTTATATTTTCATTATTATTCAATTGCCTTTGACCGCTCCCATACAAAAAACTTTGAACAACAACATTTGTTTCATTTGGTTTAAAATGATATATATTTAGTGTTCCGCCATGTCCGTTTCCCATTATTACCGTGAGTTCTTTTGTTACATCAGAATCAGTCAGATTTTTATCCATTGGCAAAACTCTTAATATGTTAAATTTATCAGATATATTGTTTTCGGCGCATAATAAATTCCACCCTTTTAGTTTCTCTTCTGAAAACGGTTCTTTGAATTTGAATTCAGGGCTTACCTTATATGGGGAAGGTTTCATTAATACATTTTCAAAATACCATTCATCTACTGCCATGAGGAATAACTTTTCTCTATCAGAAATTATAAACATATTGTCATGACATTTTAAGGCATTTTGTATGGGAGGATATTTACTAAATATTTCAATGAATCTAGTGTAATTGTTAGTTTCAGAAAAATTTATAGGCAACAGCTTTAATACTTCAGAATAATCCCCATTTTCTGTTGATATGTTTCTTAGATTCCAAATTGTATCCTCTAAACTTGGTTTTAATTTATTTTCGACGGAATTCTTTAGTAAATTCTCTAATGTAGGAATTGACTCAGTGCATTTTAGATGAACCAATGTAGTGAGTACCTTGCTAGCAGATTTATTATCATAAATATGCAATAGTTCTTCCAGATCTTTTCGTACTAATGGATCTCCTATTTCTTGAAGTGCTCTTAATAACACAATTTGGGTATCGAGGTCTAATGTAATTTTAAGACGATTTAAAATTGCTGGAATGGCTAGATAATCTAATTCAACCAAGAGTTCAAAGTTTTTTATCCATTCTTTTTGATTAACTATGTTATCATCATCTTTCTTCATTAAATTTTCTATTAGTTCGTTTGGTTCAGGCCTCGAATGATTAATGGGAATGATTTTAGTGATTTTTTCTAGCTTTGTACTTTCTATTGAAGTTTCTTCAGAATAAAATGGCGAGGTGTAAAAGTCTGATAAGCGCCAAACCCAATAGGAAGAATAAAAAACAATAATAAAACAAAGAATGCAAATATTTCTTGCCTTATTACTCATGGAAGCTTTTTAAAAGTTAATTTGGGATAATGTTTAAATACGCAAATATTGACAATTGGTTCAAGGCTAATTTTTATGAATCAATCATTATTCAATTGACTTTGAAATCGCGAAATTGCATTTATTCGGATTTTTTAAGAGCTACAAGGGGGTCAAGTTGTTTATTGGTATTAAAACGCTAATTTTAGGGTTTTAAAAGTACTTTAAATGTTTAAATTTTCAGATCGAACAGTTTATACCTAATTTAATGGTTTTGATGCCAGCAAATGGTTGATAAATTCAAAAATTGTGTTCAAATTTTCGCTTCTTTTTATTACGACTACTATCAAGAATTTTAAACTTATAGGTTGGCCAGGTTCATGTTAAATAAGAATAATTTAAAAGATATATATAGTTTAACCCCATTACAAGAGGGCATGTTGTTTCATTCGCAATTTAATAGTGAATCAACAGCTTATATTGAGCAAACGGATCTTTTAATTGAGGGTAAGTTTAGCCCAGATATATTTAAAAACAGTTGGAAGCTAATTACCAAAAAATATGATGCATTTCGTAGTATTTTTATCACTAAAAAAGCGGATAAGCCCTTACAAGTTATCATGAAGGAGCTAAACTTTGATTTTAACATTGAGAATATTAGCCACTTATCAATATTTGAAAAGCAACAATTTTTAAAGCAGTTTAGACAAAAAGATATTAAGATAGGTTTCAATCTCAGCCAAGGCCCGCTTTTTCGATTATCTATTTTTGATTTAGGCCAGCAACAATATCAGGTGATATGGACATTTCATCACATTATAATGGATGGGTGGAGCTTAGGTGTAATTTTAAATGACTTATTTTCATTTTATAAAAATCTTTTAGCCAATCAAACAGTAGAAATTAGAGATGTTCCTAATTATAGTGTTTATGTACAATGGTTAGCTAGTTGCGATCAATACGAAGGTCTTAAATATTGGAAAGGTTATTTGGCCGGGTTAGAAAAACAAACAAAAATTCCGCAAAAAGTTTCAATTAGTGATAAGAGTTTTAAGCTTGCAAAACAAGTAAAACGAATATCGAAATCTGATACGGAAATATTAAAGAAGTTTGCCAGGGAAAACGGATTCACTTTAAATACCGTAGTACAATTGCTATGGGCGGGCTGTTTAAATCGCTGGACTGGTGAAGACACTGTTGTTTTTGGCACAACTGTTTCTGGGCGTCAAGCTGTTGTAAGAAACATAGACAAAATGGTTGGTTTGTTTATTAACACGATACCTGTGAAAGTCAATTTTGATGAGAATAAAACCTTTTTAGAGCTTGCGAATCAGTTTCAAAAATCTTTTGCAGAAAGCGAGAGATATTCTTATTGTTCCCTTGCAAATATTCAGAACGAGAGTGCATTAAAAAGCGATTTGATAAATCATTTAATTGTGTTTGAGAACTACCCTTTAGAAGAAATGCAGGAAAAACTGAATTCTTTAGGTTTTAAGATTAAAGATATTGGTGGTTTTGAGCATACCAATTATGATTTTGAAGTAGTAGTTATTCCTCAAGATACATTGGAAATTGAAATTAAATGCAACGAAAATAAATATGATTTAGATTTGATTCAAGATATTCTAGCTCATTTTGAATATTTATGTCAAAGAGTATTTTTAAACCAGAATCAGGTTTTTAATGAAATAAATACGGTTATGCCAGAAGTTCAAAACCAATTACTATATGATGTAAATCAAACTTGGGATTTTTCTAAAAGACAATTTTCAGCGGATACTTCGGTTGTTGCTATGTTCGATTTTCAGGTGCAACAAAACCCGAATGGAATTGCCTTATATGTTAATCATAGGGCTGTTTCTTATTTAGAGCTGAGTTATCTTGTGAACTCAATTAGCAGTCATTTGTTACATCAATATCATGTTGAAAAGGGGCAATTTATTGCTGTTTTAGTTGAGCGCAATGAATTTGCAATTGCTTTGTTTTTGGGGGTGCTAAAAATTGGTGCGGCCTATGTGCCAATTGACCCTATTTACCCGAAAGATAAAGCTGAATTTATGTTGCAGGACTCTGGCGCAAAACTTCTTGTATTAGCCGATGATTTTTCAGAAAGAACCTTTAGCGGGTATCAAGGGGCTACAGTGTTTCTTAGCCAATTAACAATTGAGACTGCCCCGAATTTGATTGACTATTCAACGCCAAGTGGTTGTGCATACATTATTTATACCTCTGGCTCGACGGGCTTGCCAAAGGGTTGTATGATTTCGCACCACAATTTATCATCGTTGATTATAGATTCTGTAATTGCCTATGATTTTGGTCGAAGCGATGTTTGGGTAACTTCACATTCTTTTTGTTTTGATTTTTCAATTTGGGAAATTTATGGTGCCTTATGTTATGGCGGGTCGCTTGTTTTACCAAGTTTGGAAGATGTTAAAAATACAACAAAGTTTTTAGAGCTACTCGCTAGTCATCGTGTAACTATTTTAAATCAAACTCCACCATCTTTTTATCGTTTAATAGAAGAAGATTCTCAATCTAATAAAGCTAATCTTTTAAGCTCAATTCGGTATGTTATCTTTGGTGGGGATCGGCTTGATATGAAACCATTGCAAGCATGGGTAAAAAAGTATCCATTAGAAAAAACTGCACTTGTAAATATGTTTGGAATTACTGAAACTACAGTTCATGTGACTTATAAGAAATTGTCTGAAGATGATATTTTTAATCAATCAGGTCAAAGCCCTATTGGTACGGCAATTCCTGAGTATTCAGTTGTTTTATTGGATAGTAAAAAAAGAATTACACCATTTGGTGTGGTAGGTGAAATTTATGTTGGCGGAACAGGGGTTGCTATTGGCTATTTGAATCGGCCAGAGTTGACAGCTGCTCGTTTTATGCCAAGCCCTTTTGATGGCAAGGAAAAACTATATCGTTCTGGTGATATTGCTATTCGACAAAAAAATGGCAATTTATTGTATTTAGGTCGTAATGATGATCAGGTGCAGTTGCGTGGTTTTCGAGTGGAACTTGGTGAAATTTCTCATCGTTTAGAAAAACATCATTTGATTAAAGATGCCTTTGTGTTGCCGATTAAAGATGGCGAAAGAGATGATCGGCTTGTTGGCTTTTATACATTAAAAGGGAATGTTGAACCAACCTATCAAGAATTAGAGCAATGGTTAAGTCAGACTCTTGCGGAATATATGGTTCCCAAGCAATTGTATTGTATTGCTAAATTTCCGTTAACTCAAAATGGTAAAATTGACCGTAAGGCTTTGCGAAAAATTGAGAGCGAACTAGTTAGCAATACCATTGCAGATGATTATATAGCACCTAGAAATGAATTAGAAATCAAGATGGCTAAAATTTGGTGCCAAATATTAGAAATTGAAAAAATTGGAGTGCAAAGCAATTTTTTTGCTTTGGGGGGGCATAGTATTAAGGCAACTCAATTAGCATCAAGTATGGCTAAGAATTTGAATTTACAATTTTCGTTAAAAGAAATTTTTGAATCGCCAACAATCGAAAAATTAGCGTATTATGCCCAATTTAAAAAACCAAGTATTTATGCCAAAATTAACACTTGCAAAAAGCAAGACCGTTATGAGGTTTCGCATGCACAAAAAAGATTGTGGTTGATTGACAAGGTCAATGGGCCAAGTTCAGCTTATCACATTCAAGGAAGTTTTGAACTGACGGGCAATGTGGATTGTGAATTATTGCAAAAGGTGATTAACCAAATAGTAATGCGGCATGAGTCCATACGAACCAATTTTGTTGATATTGATGATTACCCATATCAAGTAATTAGAGAGGTTTCGTCGTTACCGATTCGAAAGCATTATATTGAATCCATTGAAGAAATTAAAAATGATATTTTAAAAAGAAGCGAAGTTGCATTTGATTTAGAAAAAGATGTTTTGCTTCGTGTAGACTTATATGAAATATCTAAAAAACATTTTGTATTATCGATTTGTATTCATCATATTATATCAGATGGTTGGTCTATGGGTGTTTTTGTAAAAGAAATTTCCAAATTATATAATGGTGAAAAATTAGAGCCCTTGCCAATACAGTATAAGGATTTTACCTATTGGCAAAATGAAGCGATTCACAGTTCATCAATGAATTCACAAAGAGATTTTTGGGCGAAACAGTTGGAAGGAGAATTGCCAGCGCTTGATTTGCCAGTTGATTTTACCCGTCCAGAAAAGCGAAATGATGAAGGTGGTAGTTTTCATTTTCAAATTTCACAGAAGATAACCAAAGACTTTAAGGCATATTTAGAAGCAAATCAATTCAGCTTATTTTTAGGTTTGTTTTCTTTTTACAATATTATATTACATAAATATACCAATCAAAATGATCTTATCGTGGGGTTTCCGGTATCTGGCAGATATCATGATGATTTAAATGCTCAAGTGGGCTATTTTCTAAACACTTTACCACTTCGTTCTCAAATAGATCCGTTATATTCGGTTGAAGCCTTTTTAAAACAGATGGATGAAAATATAAAAAATGCCTTTGAAAATCAAGTGTACCCTTTTGATCTTTTGTTAGAAACTCATAATAAGGGGCGTGGTACAGATCGTGTTGGGTTATACGATGTTATGTTTACTCTTCAAAATTTTGACGAAGGCCAATTTTCTTTAGGTGCTGTTACAGCTAAACCGTTAGTTGTAGATTTACCAAAAAGCAAGTTTGAAATGACTATGGTATGTAAAGAAGCTAACGGATCTATTGAAATTAGTATTGAGTATTCGACACAGCTTTTTTCACAAAAACGCATCCAAAATTTTACCCAGCATTTTATGCATTTGATTTCTGACTTTCTGCAATTCAAAAAGAAATCTATTGCAGAGTTGTCGTTATTAAATGAGGATGGAATTCATCAAGTTACGCAAGAATTTAACCCACAGTATTATAAGGCAAATACGACAAATAATACTTTTGTGAATGAGAGCGTGATAGGTGTTTTTTGTCAAATCGTTGACAAGAACCCAAGTGCAATTGCTCTTGCAAATAGCAATGAAGTTTTGACATATCAGGAATTGGATACAAGGTCAAATCAAATCGCTAATTATTTAATACATGATTTAGGGTTAAAAAAAGAAGAGACAGTTGGTCTTTTTTTTAGCAAAAGTTTTGAATTGATCTCAGTCATATTGGGTATTCTAAAAGCTGGTTGTGCCTATGTGCCTGTTGATTCTAATAACCCTGAGTCGCGAATTAAATTTTTATATGAAGATAGTAACTGTCGTTTGGTTTTTACGGAAGAACAGCTACTGCAAAACATTAAGCATTTACACCCACAAGTAGTAGTTTCAAGCTTTGTAGGCAAAAATTCTGAACGACCAAAAATAAATTATTCTTCAAGTGATTTAGCTTATATTATGTATACAAGTGGATCAACGGGTGTGCCAAAAGGAGTTATGATCGAAAACAGTTCTATCGTTTCTTTGGTGCGAAATACAAATTATTGTCAGATTTTACCTGAAGATCATATTCTACAGCTTTCTAATTATGCCTTTGACGGTTCTATATTTGATATTTTCGGAGCATTGCTTAACGGGGCCTCGCTATATTTAATTAGCGAAGAGGAACAATCGCTACCTGAAAATCTTTGTGCGTTTATTCGCAATAAGCAAATCAATAAGACTTTTATAACGACTGCATTGTTTAATGCTTTGGTTGATTATCAACCTGATATCATAAGTTGTTTTGATAAAATATATTTTGGTGGTCAAGAAGCTTCTGTTCAGCATGTAAATAGCGCTTTGCAATATCGTAAACATTTGGATTCCATTGTTAATGTTTATGGCCCAACAGAAACAACTACCTTCTCGACTTTTTTTGAAATTACTACTTCTCAACGAGATGCTCAAACCATTCCTATTGGTAGGCCAGTATCCAAAGATCATATCTATGTTTTAGATCAGCATAAAATGCCAGTGCCAATTGGAATTAAAGGTGAACTGTATATTGGCGGCAAAGGTATTGCCAGAGGGTATTTGAATCGACCAGAATTGAATGCGAAGAGTTTTGTATTTAGCCCGCTTGTTATCGAAGGAAAATTATTTAAGACAAATGATTTAGCTAAATGGGATGAAAATGGAAATCTTTATTTTATGGGGCGCAGTGATCAACAAATTAAAATTCGAGGTTATCGTGTTGAGTTAGGTGATGTCGTTTCTTCTATCGCAAAATATCCTGGCATTTCACAAGTGTTTGTTTCGACTTTTTCAAAAGGGCAAGGTGCAAATTTAGAGATTGTTGGATATTACTTAGCAAGTCATGCTATTTCTCAAAGTGATTTAAGAAATTTTCTGCTAAAAAGCATACCTGCTTACATGATACCTGCATTTTTATTTCAAGTGGAGCATTTCCCTTTAAATCGAAATGGTAAAATCGATAAAAATGAACTGCCTAAGCCTGGTGAAAACGAGGTGATTGATGCAAATACATCAAAACCACAAACGAATCTTGAGTTGATGTTGTATGAAATATGGTCTCATTTATTAAGCCGTAAGAATATTGGAATGACAGACAATTATTTTTCTTTAGGTGGTGATAGTATTAAGGCAATTCAAATGATATCTTTACTCAGAGAGAAAGGATATCGATTATCTATTAAAGAACTTTATAAAAAACCTACCATTGCAGAATTATGTGGTTGTTTGATTTCTAGTATTGCTACAAGTTCACAAGAAAAAATTGTGGGCGAAGTCGTGTTAGGTGCTATTCAAAAGTGGTTTTTTATTACCAAGGAAAAACCTTTTCATCATTTCAATCAGGATTTATTATTTGAAATACCAAGTTCGATAGATGGCAATTTAATTCAGCAGGCCCTTTCTTTGCTAGTTCAACAGCATGATATGTTGCGTGCCATTTATACATTTCAAGAGGGTTTACCTAAACAGGTTGTTGTAGAAACACTTTTGCCTACGGTGGAAGTAGCGACGATTTTTGATGATTTGGAAATGGAGAGTATTGCTACAAAATTGAATCAAAATTTAAACTTGGAAGTAGGGCCATTATTGCGATGTTTATGGGTTAGAAGTGCGAAACAAAACTATTTGTACTTGGTGATTCATCATTTGGTTGTAGATGGTATTAGTTGGCGAGTTATTATTGAAGATTTACAAGCTATGTTTAAAGCTTTTGCAAATTCCCAAAATCCTCGTTTAGCAAATAAGTCGTTATCATTTAAGGCTTGGTCAGAAAAGCTACGAGACTCGAATATATTTGACGGGGAAGTTGATTATTGGAAATCAGTTTGTTTGGATTCCTTTGGTGCTTTTTCTGTGCCAACAGCAGTTCCCTTTGAAGTGATTGAATTACAGTCAACCCTTGATGAGGAATTTACAAAACAATTGTTAGGCCCAGTGCATTCTGCGTTTAATACACAAATTAATGATATATTGCTTTTATCGTTATCCCAAGCTTTGACGACGATTCATGGTCATGAAAATTCTTTAATTTATTTAGAAGGTCATGGTCGAGAAAGTGTTTTTGAAGAAATAGATATTAGCAGAACTATTGGCTGGTTTACTTCTTTGTATCCTGTAATGTTAAAAACAAAGAGTAACTTGAATCTTGGTAATCAAATTAAGCATTTCAAAGAAGATTTGCGAAAAATTCCTCATAATGGTTTAGGCTATGGTGTGTTGAAGTATGTAAAGAATCACCCAAATCTGAATATGGTGATTGCCCCTATTTTAAGTTTTAATTATTTGGGGCAATTTGAAGAAGGCCCAGTAGAGTCAGACCTTCGCGTGAGCCATTTAAAAACAGGTCAAACAATCGCTCAGCATTTATTAATGACAACAGGAGTAGAGGTTAACTGTTTTGTTCGTGATTCGAAATTGGAAATTAAGCTTTCTTTTGCGAATCAAAAGTTATCGTTAGATTTGGCGCAAAAGTTAATAAATAGTTTTATTGCCAATTTAAAAGAAACAATCGATTTTTGTGTAAAGACTGATGAGGGAGGACTTACCCCAAGCGACATTGATTTTGATGAATTTGATATCGATACGCTTGATAATGTGTTAAAAAACTTATAGAACTAGAATAAGCCAAGTATTAACTATTTGTTAATTATTATTGCTGTTTCTACGGAAAAACCATTTTGAAAAATTTAAGAACATATAATGTATAGGAATATATAATAGTTTTCAATTAGAGAATTTTATTCGGCCTCCATATATTTACTGTTAGTAATTTTTAAGAAGTTGTAATCTATTGGTGGTAATTGTTAATTCGAATGTAGAATCTTGTCCGCAAATTGGTTTGAGTTTCAAAAAATAATTCGGTTTGAAATGGTTGATAAAAAAAACATTAAAAATATATATGGGTTAAGCCCGATGCAAGAGGGGATGCTGATGCATTCCGTTTATGGCAATTCACCGCTTGCTTATTTTGAACAGACCACCTATCGAATTTCTGCCAAGCTTGATGTCAAGATTTTTATGGATACTTGGCAATTAATTGTGCAACGGCATGATATTTTTCGCACTATTTTTGTATATGAAAATGTTCCAAAACCAATTCAAATCGTTCTCAAAGAGCGAGAAATGCCAATTGAGGTAATAGATATTTCTGACTTGGCAAAAGAAAAAATCGCAAGCAAAATTCAAGAAGAGATTTTGCTTGATCGTACTAAGCCGTTTCATTTAACTAAAGATAATTTAATGCGTATGAAGATTATCAAGTGTGACAATGAAACATATGAGATTATTTGGAGTTCCCATCACATATTAATGGACGGTTGGAGTTTAGGCGTAATTTTAAATGAGTTTTTTATTATATATAAGTCTAAGCAAACAAACATATCGGCAAAATTAAATACGCCACTTTCATACGGTGAATACATAAAATATTTAAAAACAGTAGATCAAAAATCTGCACTTCAATTTTGGCGTCAATACTTAAAAAGCTATTCTCAACAAATGAGAATTCCCTATTCATTTGACATTGACAACTCACAATATGAGCCAGGTGAAATCAATTTTGAGATTAATGAAAATTTAACAAATGTCATTACGCAAATGGCTCAAGAAAATCAAATTACATTAAGCTCTTTGTTGCAATCGATATGGTCGCTTGTGCTATGGCAATTAAATTCATTGGAGACTCAAAAAATCGATGTAGCTTTTGGTGTTACGGTTGCGGGTCGCCCAGCTGAAATTAATGGAGTAAGTGAAATAGTTGGTTTATTTATTAACACAATACCTTGTCGCTTTAGGGGTAATATTACAGACTCTTTTATTTCTTATGCTAAGGCATGTCACCAATCAACCGCAGAAACAAAGCCTTATCATTATTCTTCATTGGCTGAAATTCAAAATGAATCGGATTTAAAACAAAAGCTTTTTGATCATATATTTGTATTTGAAAATTATCCCTTAAGTGCGGATGAAGAAACTGGCAAAGACATTGGTTTAATAATTGATAATTTTAACCATTTCGATTTTACTAATTACAGTTTTACTTTACAAGTGTCCCCGTCTAAATCATTGGCTTTCAAGTTTTTGTATAATAAAAAATTGTATGAGGCATCTCTAATTCATTGGGTTGAAGCGCAAGTGAAGACATTAATAGAGCAGTTTAGTCTTCACAGTGATAAATCAATTCAATCTATTTTGCTTTCGAGCAACCCAAATCAAAATAATTTGTCCTCAAAATATAATTTAAAGAATACATTTGGCAATGCAGATGAATATCGTAAATTATTAATTTCAAAAGGGCTACTAATTGAAAATATAGATATTCAATCCATTGTGATAAGTGCAAGTTTTACAGCTGAGCCAATGGAAGCATCGTTACGGTGGTGGTTGCAACGACATAAGATCGCTAAAAATATAACCTTTGCGCCCTACAATCAAATTTTTCAACAATGTTTTGATCGCGAATCACAATTTTCAAGAAATACGGGTGAAAATGTTATTTTGTTACGCGTTGCTGATTGGGTGCGAGAGCTTGAAAATGATTCTGCCATTGAAACTCAAAGTGTATTAAAAAGCAATTTACAGTTATTTGAAGAAGCCTTAAAAAATAGGGCTGGTACAGGCAAACTTTTTGTGTTTATTCTGCCTTATAATGAATCTGTATATCCATCGAACTTAAATGAAATTATTTTAGAGATAATTAATTCAATTTTGTTGTTTAATGAAACGATAATGGGCGTAAGTGTTTTTGATTTGCGTTCTGATTTGCCGTATTATCAGATCGGTACTCTGTACGATGCTAAACAGGATGAAATTGGCCACATTCCATTTTCATTAGAAGGGTTTCATTGTATTGGAACAGCGATTGCCAGAAAAATAGTTTCTTTCTTAAAACCGGCTTTTAAAGTTATAGTGGTAGATTGCGATGATACATTATGGGATGGTGTAGTTGGCGAAATTGGGGTGGAAAAGATTCGTGTTGACGAGCCGTACTTGTTGTTCCAGCAATTTCTATTATCAAAATATGATTCAGGTTTTCTGCTTGCGATGTGTAGTAAAAATAATGAAGCAGATGTATTAGAAGTCTTTAAGAAAAATGGAAAAATGTTATTGAAGCTTGAGCACTTTGCAACTTGGCGCATTAATTGGGGTGCAAAATCTGCTAATATAAAAAGTATGGCAGAGGAATTGAATTTAGGCTTAAATAGTTTTGTCTATTGGGATGATTCTGCAATGGAATGTGCAGAAGTAATGGGGAGTTGCCCAGAAATATTTACCATTAGATTTCCAAAATTTGGCAAGAATATTAAACATTATTTATATCATACTTGGGCATTTGACCAGTTTAGAATTACGGATGAAGACCGCAAACGAAACGAAATGGTGAAAGAAGAAAATCAGCGCAATCAAGCGATGAGTTCCATGGGTACAATGGAAAATTTCTTGAAGCAGTTGCAATTGAAAGTTGGTATATATGAATTAATTGAGCAGACACCAATGGATATTTGGGTTCGGGCAAGTCAATTAACCTATCGAACGAATCAATTTAACTTGAATACAAAGCGTAGGTCTGAGCCAGAATTAATTGATTTGGTTAAAAATAAGAATCACCGAATTTGGATTGTACAGGTGGAAGATCGATTTGGTCAATATGGGTGGGTAGGGCTAATCATTGGAGCCTCAAAGTCTGCTCATTATTTTGTTGATACCTTTTTATTATCGTGTCGCGTTTTAGCACGAGGTGTTGAGCATGCATTGTTAGATCATTTAGCTCAAGTTGCTTTTGTCGCAGGCAATAAAACTTTACAGCTAAATTTTAGACCTTCCGAAAAAAATAAGCCAATGGAGGAGTTTTTAGAAAAAATAACTTGGGATAACAAATTGGTGAATTCGACTGAAATCGTTTTTGAATTAGCTTTGCCAACGGAGAATTATCGACAAAAAGATTTAATGATTGAAAGTTTAAAGGAATTGCCGGTTTATAAAGTTAATGAAAGTATTAACAAAGAAAAACCAGTAATATTGCCTCCAAAAGAAAAGGAAATATTAGAACAACAAGAAGAGATTCTAATATCGTTTGAACTAACTTCACAAGAGAAATTAACTCACATAGCTTATTATGATGCATTGTTTTATCACTCTGCAAAAAAAATCAGTTTGTTGCCTTTATATGAAACTAAATCGCGTCGTTTACAAAACCCGCTGGTACCAGCTGTAGGGGCAGAAGAAGTCGCTATGGTTAAAATTTGGTGTGAGCTTTTGTCTACAGATGAAGTGGGTGTTACGGATAATTTCTTTGCATTAGGGGGCCACAGTTTACTTGCGACTCGCCTAATCTCAAAAATTTCTCAGAATTATTCTAAAACTTTAAATTTAAAAGAATTTTATGAAAACCCTGAAATTCGATTATTATTACAGTTTTTGCACAATAAAAACAAAGAAATAAGCAAGATAGAGAAAGTTGCGGAAGCACCTTACTACCCACTTTCCTTTAGTCAGAAGCGATTATGGGCTCTACAACATTTAGACGAAAGATCATTTGCTTATAATACCCCTAATAATTACCTTATCGAAGGTAGTTTGCAAATACCGTTTCTTCAAAAAGCATTTGAGTCATTAGTAGAAAGGCACGAAGCATTTAGAACTAGATTTATCGTTTGTGATGGTGTGCCATTTCAAAAAATTTCCCCGATAGATACTGGCTTTTTTAAAAACTTAGAAATGCCTGAAAGTCAGGTTGAGGTTTTTTTGCGAGATGAATGTGAAAGGCCTTTTGATCTTGAAAATGAAAATTTGTTTCGCGTGCGCCTAATTCGTATTGGTTTTAATAGGCACATTTTGCATATCAACATGCATCATATTATTTCTGATGGCTGGTCGATGGAAATACTTGAAAAAGAAGTCGCCGTGATGTATGAGGCATTTGTCAAAAATAAGCCGAACCCATTGCTGCCAATTATTTACCAGTATAAAGATTTTTCTGCTTGGCATAATAAAGTTATAAGTGAATCCGATAAAAAAAACGAACTGAAAGAATTTTGGTTGCAACAATTATCTGGTGAATTGCCTACTTTGCAATTACCTCTTGATTTTAAGAGACCAGTAATACAAACCCATCGTGGTAAAATCTGCTGTTTTGAGTTTTCAAAGCAACATTCTCAATTGCTAATTACTTTTGGTAAAAATAATGCATGCGGATATTTTACTGTGCTACAAGCTTTATTGAATGTTTTAATTTATAAGTTTACATCTCAGAAAGATATTATTATTGGTGCGCCAGTTTCGGGTCGTAATCATTCTGAATTTCATCAAACGGTTGGTTTTTTTGTAAATACGATTGCTCTACGAAATAAAATAAACCCTACGGAAGATTTTTTAGCTTTAGTTCGCCAAATTGATAAAACATTTGCAGAAGCCTACGATCATCAATTTTACCCCTTTGATTTATTAGTCGAAAACCTTGAACTTGAGAGAGATTTTAGCCGTTCTCCGATTTTTGATATATTTACTAGTTTTCAAAAGGCAGAGAGTTTGGTAACGCAACCAAGTTTCTTGCAAATTCAAAACTATTCTGTTCCAATTGAGATTAGTCGCTTTGATCTGATGTTTCATTTTCAAGAATCTGCGAATTTATTTTACTTGGATATTACATACAACACAGATTTGTTTCTTGAAAGCACTATTTATAGAATTTTTTCTTGTTTTAGTCAATTATTATCAACGGCTTTGGTTGACTCCCAAAAAAGAATTGGTTCCTATTCTCTATTGAATCAAAATGAGATTCGCGATTTGTTTGCAATTGGAGGTGTTGATACCTACAAGCGTATTGGTTTAAAGAATCAGACTATCATTGGAGCATTCAATCGAATCATCAAGTCGCATGCGAATCATTGCGCAGTTAGTTATAACGATGGAGAGTTGACTTACCAAGAATTGGATCTTTTATCTACCAACTTGGCAAAAAGTCTAATGGAAGCCGGAATTAAAAAAAACGATGTTGTTGCTTGTTTAATTCCTAAATCCAATGATTTATTAATAGCATTGTTAGGCATCATGAAAGCTGGTGGTGTATATTTGCCAATAGATATTACTTTGCCAGAGGTTCGGGTCGAATACATATTAAGCGATAGTCAATGCAAAATTTGCTTAACGAGTGGCTTTTCTCGAAAACAAACTATTTCCAAAAATTGTTTGTTTATCGATTGGAATGAAGCGCTGATTACAAACCCAAATGAATTTATTTTACCTGTTATATTTGGTGATGATTTAGCTTATATGATTTATACATCTGGTTCAACTGGTATGCCAAAAGGAGTTTTGCTAAAGCATGATGGTTTTGTTAACATGTGTTACGATCAAATTAAGTTGTTTGATGTAAATAACCAAGATCGAGTTTTGTGGTTTGCTTCGCCTTCTTTTGACGCATCGTTATCGGAAATATTTATGGCGTTGTTGAGTGGTGCCAAATTGGTTATACCTTCCAAAGAAACGATAGCTGATACGAGTATCTTTGAAGCCTTTTTAAAAACAGAAAATATTTCTATATTAACTTTGCCGCCAGTTTATTTACATCAATTAAATTTTGATTGTTTTAAATCCGTAAAAACATTAATTACGGCCGGTGAGGCGCCTATTTTGTCTGACATTAAAGTGCTGGCGCATCGTTTGCGTTATTTTAATGCGTATGGCCCAACGGAGGCATCAGTTTGTGCAACTGCGTTTCGTGTAAGTGAGGAGTATGCTAAAACTAATGAAATAATACCAATTGGGAAACCTATCAATGGTTTGGCTATTGTTTTGTTAGATGAAAATAATGAGTTAGTGCCAAAAGGTCTGCGCGGTCAGATTGCTATTGCAGGAATTGGTTTGGCTCACTCTTATTATAATAAGCCAGATTTGACGGCAGAGAAATTCATCTATTCAGAAGTGTTAAAGGATAGATTATATTTAACGGGAGATGTTGGGTATTGGGATCATGAAAACCAGGTAATATTTATAGGTAGAATTGATGATCAAGTTAAGATTAGAGGGCATCGAATTGAGTTGAACGAAATAAATACAACAATTGTAGCCTTAGGCTTAGCGGAAGAGGCCGAGACTTTAGTTTGGCAGAAACAAGGCGAAGCGACTTTGGTCTGTTTTCTGTTAAAAAGTAATGAAACAAGTTTTGATAAAATAAGGGAAAAACTAGTTTCGCAATTGCCGCATTATATGATTCCGCATTCCTTTGTATTTTTATCTGAATTTCCTGTTAATCAGAATGGAAAAATAGATAAAGAAAAACTGCTAAAAGAATATAACCCTACATTAATTCATTCTATTAAATCAGAACCAACTAATGAAACAGAAAAAGATTTATATGAACAATTGATGGGCGTTTTGAAAACAAAAGAACTTGGCATAGATGATTCGTTTTTTGATTTGGGTGGAGATTCTATTCGTGCGATTCAATATGTTTCTAAATTAAGGCAATGCGGTTATCAATTGAGCTCGAAACAAGTTTTTATGTATCCGACAATTCGTCAATTAGCGCAAACTTTGGGGATAAAATCAAAAGGGTCTAGCGAAGTATTGGTAAATTATGCAGGTGAATTATTGCTTAGCCCCATACAGGCGTGGTTCTTTGAAACTTTTAACGAAACAAAACATCATTTTAACCATTCTGAGGTTTTTATTTGCAAAGAACGAATGGATGCTGAGATATTAAAAAAGGTTGTTTTGGCATTAAGTCTAAAACATGAAATTTTACGAGCAGTGTGTGTTGGTAGGTCGATGCAGATTTTAAAAGAATGCCCACAAGGTGCTTTTAGGTTAATTTCAATTGACGAGCAGATGAGTTATGAAAAGTGTATCTTGGAAATTCAGTCTTCCATAGATTTATATGCTGGACCGCTTTGGAAGATTGTTTTGTTAAGAAAACAAAACGAAGATCAAATTTTATTTTGTTTTCATCATCTTGTTATAGACGGTGTTTCGTGGAGAATATTATTAGATGATTTTACAGATTTGTATTTGAAACTTAAAGCCCAAAAAGATATTTCTGTTTTGCCTGTATTAGGGTTTCATCATTGGACAAAAATGATTCACCAGATGAGTCGAGACAAGCATATCATAGCTGAATTGCCATTTTGGAATGAATTTAATAAAACAGAATATATTCAAGTGCCATGCAATAGCAGTAGTACAAAACTAACAATTAAGTATGCAAAGGCTGTGAAAATCAGTTTTTCTGAATCGGAAACATCCTTGATACTGAAAGAATTACTTTCGCAATTGAACTGTAATATAAATGAATTGCTGCTTGGTTCTTTAGCTAGGGCATTAGCAATTTTTAGAAATAAACCCAACACTTTGATTATGATGGAAGGGCATGGGCGTAATGACAATTTTGCTGGTGATTTAGATTTATCTCAAACGGTGGGTTGGTTTACTAATGCGTTTCCGTTTTTACTGGAAAAGATTGACGGTAGTTTTGAAAATCAAGTGCAAAGAATTCGAAGTTTGTATCAACAATTACCGAATCATGGGTTGGGCTATGGTATTTTAAAATATATTACTCCAAAAAACGAGAAAGTAGTAGATTTGCAACAATTTAAGCCAATGGTAAGTTTTAATTATTTGGGTCAATATGATGGGGTAGAAAACCATCCATTGTTTCAATCGAATGCCAATGCTCCTGATTTTAGTAACAGTGATGATTCTCCTTTGCTTTATTCTCTAAACATTAATGGTATAATTCAGCGGAGTCGAATGGAATTTTATTTTGCTTATCACGAAATAGAGTATAGTAACTTGGCTATTCAAAAGGTTGCAGAACAATTCAAATTTAATATAACAGAAATGCTTTCAAAATGAAGGCAATAAATCATAAGGAGCGATGTATGAGAAAAGTTGACACACTGTTAGAAAAGGTATTATTAGTTACCTTGATAATGTTTATATTTGGTTGTGGTGGTAGTGGCAGCGGTGGTACGGATGCAAACCCGCAAACGGGAAGTTTGGAAGTTGTAATAAAAGGTTTAAGTTTTAAAAGTGGAAGTAATAAAGGCACGACTAGTGCTACTGGTCAGTTTACATTTAAGAAGGACGGCAAGATTCAGTTTTCTGTAGGTGATTTTTTAGTTGGCAAAGAAATTTCGGGTGCGGCCGTTATTAAACTAGAGGATTTATTTGCTACAGGTAATAAGGATTCAAAATACGGAAAAACTTTACAGATTTTAAATATTTTAGATGCAGATTTGGACACTACAAATGGTATAGAAATTAGTTCTGCAACTGTTGAAGGTGCAAGCAAAGAGTTAAAAGCAATAGATTTGAGTAGCCCAAATTTTGATACTCAATATTCTGCCTTAGTTGAAAAGGTAAAAGTTGTTTCTAATAATAACAATGTTCAGGTTTTGACATCGGCAAATGCAGTAGTTGGTTACCAAAAATTGTTAATTCAAACTTTGTTAAATCAGAAAATTGTGACCTATGACTTGCCGGGTATTCAGCTTTCTATAGAGTTGCCTAACAACGAAGTGTGGCATACTACAGCAGGTGTAGCAAATAAAGAAACAAATACCAAAATGACAAATGAACATGTTCTAAGAATTGGTAGTGCAACAAAATCGTTTGTGGCTTTATTGATAATGCAGCTTGTTGACGAAGGCAAATTATCATTAACTCAAACAGTAGAAGAGTTTTTCCCTGGTAAATTCCCCCATGGTTCTGAAATGACTGTTAAAATGTTGTTGAATCATACGGCTGGTATTTTTAGTTTTACAAATGAATTTCCTGGGTACGATCAAGTGTTCAATATTACTTCAACAAAACCAATGGAAGAATTATGGTTTTACCGATATTTGGGTCATTCGCCATTTGTATACTCTAATGATAGTTTGGTTCAAATTGCGGTAGATGCGGCAAATGGCTTTGTGCCAACAGAAGCCAAGCCTTATTTAATGAATGAACCTGGCACTGCTTGGAATTATTCAAATACCCATTATGTTATGTTATCGCAAATTGCAGAACAGGTTACAGGAAATACTTGGGAGTCTGAAGTTGAAGAGAGATTTATAACAAAGTTAGGTTTAACCCATACAACGATTCCTAAAAATGGTGAAGCAGAATTGACAGGGCTTTTTGCATCAGGTTATATCAATTGGGTAGAGAGCCAAGGGGCTGAAGCTGCGAGTATTTTTGGATACCCAGATAGCGACATTGACCGTACTTCCAATGACCCTTCTTATACTGGTGGTTCTGGCAATATGATTTCTACAACAAGTGATTTGTTGATTTGGGCAAAGGCTGTTATGAAAGGCGATTTGTTAAGCCCAGAAACGCAAGCTAAACTATTGGATCCATTTCGGGTAGAGGCTTTTGGTTCAGCCATTGAAATGGAATTAGGTGTTGTGCATGATTTAAAATACAAGTATTTTGGTCACCGAGGGCAAATGGCAGGTTATGATGCTGCTTGGCAGTTCTTTTATACAGATATCAATGATGTTGCCGGAACGGGACGCCCATGTGCTATTGTAATCAATAGAACGCTACACTTGTTAGATGGTGGCCACACAAACGGAAGCGCCCTTGTGTTAAACGATGTGCTGAAGATTTTGTATGGTGACGATGCTGTTGCCGAAAAGCATTCTAAATCTAGCGCTGATAAAAAGAAAAAATATTTGCCATTGTCGGAATATTAATTTTTTGCAAGATATGCGTTTAGCAAAAGAAAACAAAAGGAAATAGGATGATTTTAGAAAAAGAAATACCACGCGTTTCGAACATAAGTTTCGAGCAATTTAATAGGGAATTTGCTAATAAGCAGATTCCTGTGGTTATAACAAACGCAGTGAACGATTGGCCAGCATTAAGAGAGTGGTGCCCAACCTATTTAAATTCTAAAATTGGTCATGTTAAAATGGGTATGAAAAAGTCTATGTCTTTTAAACACCCAGATATTCATCAAGTTGACCCGGGGGCAACTTCAGAGGTTACATTTTCTGAATATTTACAGAAAACGGTATACAGCCAAGATGTTGCCGATCGGGTTAAGTATTATGTTAGTGGTGATGAAAACTTCTTTTATAAAGAGGGTGAGAGAAATGAGGCTATTAAGAGTTTGATGGACGATTTTGTAGCGCCAGATTTATTCCCTGCTAATTTATTGCGCCAAATTTCATTTTGGATAAGCGTAAGAGGTTTGTTCTCGTGGTTGCATTTTGACGGTAACTGTTATCATAATTTAAACATTCAGGTTAGTGGATCAAAAAAAGTTATGTTGATTGATCCCCATCAAGCTAACAATTTATACCCCATAACTTTACGAGAAACGCCTCATGGGTTTAATTTTTCGAAGGTAGATGTTACCAATGTTGACTATGATATGTTCCCGAATTTTAAAAATGTTCGGTATCAAGAAACGATTCTTCAAAAAGGGGATATGCTTTTTATACCCGTCACATGGTTTCATGGTATAGAGCATTTAGGCGAGATTAACATAAATGTTAATTTTTGGTGGAAACCAGAAACGATTCAATTAAACCCAACTTATATGAGAGCAATAATGTTGCGGCTTTATGATAGCGCGTATTTGCGAAGAGAAGTTATGAAGGAGCCAGCACCACGCTGGGAAAATTGGTGCAAAAGAGACGATAAAGTTTCTGAATTTATATTTCAGTGTGACGAGTTTTTGTCGAAATCGGATAGTTTTTAGTTGTACTCATTTTTTGAAGAAAGTACTGTGATGGTTGTATTTGAAAAAAATAAATTTTATTTGTTAATTTTGCTTTTTGTTTGTTTAACAAATATTTTTGCGGAGGAAAAAGCACCAGATGCAGAAAAAAAAGAAGTAGATGAGAAAGAAGTAGATAAGAAAGAAGCGGAAAAGCCTAAGGCCAGTGAAACAGTGCCAAATAAAGCGAATACACCGCCTGGCCCTCCATGGTGGACAATTAGTGCTATGGTGAACCCAAAAGATAATAAATGGAAATTTCATATTGAAACCGAAACAAAGCTTACTTATCAATCTGGCACTTTAGATTCGCATTTGATTGAATCTTCTAGCTTATTTAGCGTGAGAAAAAACAGGTTTACCAATTTTACATTTGCTGATTTGGGTTATATGAGCGCAAAACAACATTTTGCTATTTATATTCCTAATGATGATGGTGACTTAGAGAAGAAAGAAATGTCTCAAAAAATACTTATGAGAAAGTACCAATTTGTTGATGTGTTTAGAACGGACTTTACAAAAAATCTGTTTATGGATTTTGGTTGGGAATGGATTCGAGATGACATGTCTTTTATTAAAGTAAGAAATACCTATTTTGGCGGTTTAGGTTATCAGTTTGCTGTTAAAAACAAACATCGTTTTAGTTTTATTGGTGGAGTGGGATATGAGGAAACAGAATATACGCCTAGAGAAGACTTAGTTATTAGAGGGATTCCGCCTGATGTTATAATTGAAGATACTCCTAATTCTTCAGCGGCATTTTTTCAATATAAAGGAAGTCAGCAATTAACGGCAACTATTTCTTTCCATCAAAGTTTATTTTATGTGCATTATTTTGATGATGAAAGAACGGATCGTTGGGAGTGTAAACTTCGTATTATGTACCGAATGAAACAAAATTTGAGTTTTTTTACAGCCTACGAAGCTAATTACGAGGATAATAAGACTTCCGAGGCGTCTGGCGGTGAAAAGCTGAATGTAAAAGTTGTGACAGGTATTAGGTTTAGTTTCTAAGAAAAAGTTTTCGGCTTCATCAATATTTTTAAAAATCTCGTGGGATAATTTTTTAACTTATTTATGAATTGACAAATGTTGAATTTGACAGTTTGTAAGTTAAACTGCAAATGCTGCTGTTAGTTACAAAATTACTAAATTAGGAGGGGTTTTTAGCCCGAATTTTCAATTTGATTTAAAAATAACTTGGATTTTCCCTGTGTCTTTAAGCTTTAAAATTTGATGCAATAAAATTGCAATTTCTCGATAAAATCATATAATCTGGCCTTTTTTGCCAACCTAATAGGGGTTGCTAATTTGGATTCAGGGCATTAGAATGTTTGACGCAACAAAATTAGAAGGTGACGCATTATCATTTTACCAAGATGTGCTAAAAAACGATAAAGTTATCGATTGCATTTATCAGTTACAAAAAGGTGTTTATACTTTTTATATTGTGATGGCAATTGGTGAGTCGCCTTATTCCGTTATATCCAACACGAAAAGAAGGTTTCCATCTTTAGGTGAATATATTCAGTTTTCATTTATTCATCAAATTCCATATGATGAGAGCGGTGAAATATCTTGGCAAAGTTTATCGCAGTTTCCAAGTCTCACTTTTGCGGATCTAATCAATTGGGAGACTATCTTAAGAAGTCAACCAGATATTTTAGAGTCAGCTATTGTGCTTCAAGAGCATTCCATAAATGACCCCACAATAGATTTAAATGTTGTCTTGGAGCAATTTTCTTTTCCGAATTTAAGTATAAATATTAAGGAACGCTTAGCAGGAAGTGCTAGTTCTAATTCAGAATCTGAAAAATTGGCATTATCGGTAGGCCCAGAAATTCTAGATAAAACAATTGGTACAAAAACATTACAAGATTGTTTGTTAGCCTTGCAAGGCGAACAAGATAAAGGAATTTATTTTACGAACAATAATACTGAAAATTTTTTAGCTTATGGCGAGCTAATTCAGGAATCATTAATAATATTAAATCGACTTCAGAAAAGCGGGTTGCAGAGTAAGCACTTTTTGGTTTTTCAAATTCAGAACCAAGCATTGTTTTTAAAGACTTTCTGGGCTTGTATTTTAGGCGGCATTATACCGGCACCTGTTAGTGTGCCTGAGATATATGAGAATGGTAGTGCTCAGACACAAAAATTATTAAATGTGCTAAAACTATTAGATAATCCTTTGGTTGTTAGTGATCATCCTGAAAGCTTAAATAAATTTTTAGCTGAAAATAACTTGCAATTAAAAGTCGTTAAAGTGGAAGATGAGATTGAGTCTAGCGGTCTAGGTCAAATAGTTCCTGTTAAGAGTAGCGACCCTTGTTTGATTTTATTTACATCTGGTTCGACGGGAGTACCTAAGGGTGTTTTGTTAAAGCATCAAAATATTATGCACATGTCAGCTGGCACCATTCAAGCAAATCAGTTGAATAGCTCAGATATAACCTTAAATTGGATGCCACTAGATCATGTTGGTGCAATTATATTTTTAAGTTGTTTGCCAATTCATTTGCAGTGCAGTCAAGTGCATGTACCTACGGCATACATATTAGAAGATTCTTTGCGCTGGTTAAAGTTGATTGAAAAACATAAAGCAACTATTTCTTGGGCGCCAAATTTTGCATTTTCGTTAATCAATGATCGTGAGCCTGAGATTAAAAAAGGTCATTGGAATTTATCTTCTATGCGTTTTTTAGTTAATGCAGGTGAACAGATTACTGAAAAAACAGCTAAGCGATTTCTTTCGATTTTAGGGCAGCATCAGTTGTCAGAAAAATGTATTGTGCCTGCGTTTGGTATGTCTGAAACTTGTTCTGGTATTAGTTGGTCTTTGGAATTTTCGTTAAAATCAAACAACTCATCACAAAATGTTGTTGGCTTAGGTGCACCGATACCTGGGGCTTCGTTTCGAATTGTATCAGAAAATAATTCGATAGTAAAAGAAGGGGATATCGGAAAATTTCAACTAAAGGGAAACTCTGTTTTTTCTGGTTACTATCGTCTAAATGAAATAAATCAGTTGAAGTTTACTTCAGATGGATGGTTTGATACAGGTGATGTGGGCTTTTTAAAAGGCGGACATTTGTATCTAACAGGCCGTAGCAAGGACGATATCATCATTAATGGGGTTAATTTTTTTGCTCATGACATTGAGCAAACAATCGATGAGTTGGGTCAAACAGAAGTTTCTTTTACGGCAGCTTGTCCAGTTCGCTTGCATTCAAATGAAAATGAGAAATTATGCATTTTTGTTGTTCCAAAATTTACTAATAAAGCGTTTAGTAAGCAAAATATAAGAATTATGAATGAGCACCTTTTTGATAAATTAGGGGTGAAGGCGGATTTTATTGTACCGTTACAGAAAGGGGATATTCCGAAAACTGGAATTGGCAAAATTCAAAAAAGCATTTTGCGAGAAAAATTTGAAAAGGGCAGTTTTAGTTTTACCTTAAATAAATTTTATCAAGGCGTGCAATTCTCATCTATTGTAAATAAAAGTTTATTAACACCTGTATGGAAGTCGCAAAGATTAAAAGAAAATGCAATTGCCCATAAAATTTCTGTAACCAATATATTAGTTGGTATGAGCTATGAAATTCATCAATGGATTAATTTGAGAGGTAAAAACGATATCTATCTATTACAACAGTCTAAAAATTTAAAGATTTCAACGGATGATGTGACGCAGCTTGATTTGGTAAATGTAGAGCATTTGAATTCGTTTTATCATATATTGCGTAAAAATTCTGTATCGCGTGATTTATTTATTTTTTTGGAAGCTGGCCAAAATAATGATGAGTTGGTATCGAATCTAATGTCACATCGGGACTTGTGGAGTGCGTGGATAAGAGATGTGAAATTGATTATAAGTGGAGATATAGCAGATTTCGAAGGTAAGATTAGTCGCTGGTCTAATTTACTCAGAAAATTATCTAAACGAAAAAACTGTTCCGTTTTACTTTGTGATAATCTTATAAATTATTCAACCCATGAATTGTCAAATGAATTATTTAAAGCAAAAGATGCCATGGTTTATTATCGTAATGGTAAGCGACAAGTTTTGTCATGGGAAAGTCGCAATAACATTCTGAGTTCCAAGAAAAATACATTTGAATTAAAAAATGCAAAAGTATTAGTTATTTCGGGAGACAACTCCCATTTTTCAAAAGAAATTGTTGCGTATTTTAAAAATATTGGTTTTATCTGTTATGGTTTAAGAGTCTTTAATGAACCTTACCCAATTGATAATTGTGTTGCACTGGAAGGCAATTCTGTATTGGAGCAAATATCCTTTGTTAAGGGAAAATTACCAGATGAGTTGCCCCTTTTATATTTACATATATCAGTGCAATCACCATTTTATATTTTTTCAGAAGTCGCCAAGGCATTTGGGTCTAAGGCAGTTTCAGTCAAAGTAACATCATTTCAAAATGGTTTTGATACTATTTTGGAAAATATACCGAATTCTTCTAATCCATCTACTATTGGTCGAATTTTCTATTTATCAACACCATTTGATGACAACTATGTTCAGCGTGATATTGCTGAATTGTTATTTTTTATTGAAAGTAATTCGCAACAACTTGCTAGTGTTAGAAGTAATGACGCGATGCAATTAGGTAGATTGAATTCTGTTGTTGAGCCTGCATTTGAATTGACGGCTTATTTTGTGCCGAAAATGGAAAGTGATCTTGATAGGATAACATCTAATTTAAAACAGAAGATTTCTTATGCCAATAAAAAGAATAATTTGATCGTTACAATTGATTCGATAGAAGAATTCCCTAGAGATTATAGGGGCAAAATAGACTTTTTATTACTTGCTAAAAAGGAGCTTAAAAGAAAGGTTAATTTTAGGGATAATTCAAAAGTATCAAAAAAAATTGCTAGCGTGTGGGCAGAAGTACTAAATCGAAAAGAAGTGTCTTATGATGTTACTTTTTTTGATTTGGGTGGTCATTCATTATTAATTGCTAAAACTCAAAGTTTATTGCAACAAGCATTAGGTAGGCCTATTACTATATTAGAGTTGTTTAAATACCCAACGATCAATGAATTTGCCTTTTACATTGAGCAATTAAATCAAGGTTCTTCTAAATCAAACGAATCTGGTAAGATAAAAGCTAAGAAAAGATTGGCGCAATCAAAGGTAAAAAGTTCTGATATTGCGATTATTGGAATGGCGTGTCGTTACCCTGGTGCTGATTCTGTAGAAAGCTTTTGGGAGAATTTATTAAATGGCAAAGAGACGATTTCACGATTTACGGCTAAAGAAGCAGCCGAAGCAGGAGTGCATGTTGATTGGTATTCAACGCCACAGTATGTGTTTGCAGCCCCTGTGCTTGAAAATATAGATTTATTTGATGCAGAGTTTTTTGGCATAAATTCGCGCGAAGCAGATTTAATGGACCCACAACAAAGAGTTGCGATTGAAGTGGCGTGGCAAACTTTAGAGCGTGCTGGTTATAACCCGCGTGAATACGAAGGTAGTATTGGCGCCTATGCTGGTGCAGGTATGAATACTTATTTGATCAATAATGTGTTGCCGAATCGCAATAAGTTGGTTACTCCTAATTCTCTAGAATCAATGAATCTTGAATCGTTAGGTGGTTTTCAAGTCATGGTGGCAAATGACAAAGATTATATTGCAACGCGTATTGCCTATTGTTTAGATCTTAAAGGGTCTGCGGTTAATGTTCAAACGGCATGTTCAACAACCCTAGTAACTGTGCATATGGCTTGCCAAAGTTTGCTAAACGGCGAAATGGATATGGCCTTAGCTGGTGGTGTTTCTATTAAGGTGCCACAAAAATCTGGTTATTCTCATGCAGAGGGGATGATAGTTGCAAGTGATGGGCATTGTAAAGCATATGATGAAAATGCTGATGGGACAATATTTGGAAGTGGTTGTGGTTTTGTTTTGCTTAAACGATTAGAAGATGCTTTGCGTGATGGAGACCATATTCATGCGGTTGTAAAGGGGACATCTTTAAATAATGATGGTGGAACAAAAATTGGTTTTACAGCACCAAGTGAAAGAGGAGAGTCTTCTGTTATTGAGGAAGCATTATCTATTTCTGGCGTAGATATTGAATCGATTGGTTTTGTAGAAGGTCATGGAACGGGTACTGATTTGGGCGACCCAATTGAAGTGTCTGCATTAACGAATGCTTTTAGAGAATCAACCGAGAAGAAAGGGTTTTGCGCTTTAGGTTCAGTGAAATCAAATGTGGGGCATTTGCAAATAGCATCGGGCATAGTTGGTTTTATGAAAACAGCCTTAGTTGTTGAAAATGGTTTGATTCCGCCGACTCTTCATTTCAAAAAAGCGAACCCTAAAATTAATTTTGCCGAAAGCCCATTTTATGTGAATACAAAAACGATATCTTGGCCCATAAAAGGTAAATCTAGAATTGCTGGTGTAAATTCACTTGGCATAGGTGGTGCTAATACACATGCCATACTGGAAGAAGCTAACACCTATTTAAAATTGAATCAAAGAGAGACAAGTCAGGAAGCTTTCGGAGTAATTTCTGTATCAGGCAAAGATGATAATGGGCTATATGAAAATTTAAAAAATTTGTATTCTTTGGTTTTAGAAAAAGAAGCTTTAGATTACCGCGACATTTGTTATACAGCCAATATTGGGCGCGTTAGTTTTGAGAAAAGATTTTCGGCTGTAGTTAGTAATCGAGAAGATTTATTAACATGCTTAAAAGATAAGATTATTTCCTTTTATCAATCACAAAATAACCCTGCTTTTACTAAGATTGCCTTTTTGTTTTCTGGTCAGGGTTCTCAGTATGGTAAAATGGCATCAAGTCTTTATTCGACTTGTTCAGAATATAGAAAAGTTTTTGACATCTGTAATTCTATTTTTATTGATACTTATAAAGAATCACTTGTTGATATTATTTTTTCTGGCGAGGAAAGTTTACTCAATCAAACTCGAATTACCCAACCAGCCCTATTTGCATTAGAAGTAAGTTTAGCGAAATATTGGATTTATTTAGGAGTTGTACCCTCGTATTTAATGGGTCATAGTTTAGGTGAATATGCAGCTGCCTGTATTGCTGAAGTGTTTAGTATGGAAGATGGTATGCGACTGGTAATTGCAAGAAGCCGATTAATGGATTCTTTGCAATCGAAAGGGGGCATGTTGTCTGTTGCGTTGTCATACGAAAAATGTTTGCCGCTTATTAAAGGCAAACAAGCTTGGGTTGCGGCGATCAATGGGCCTGAGTCGATTGTATTGTCAGGAGCCTTTGAAGACTTAAATGCAATTTCTGCTCAATTAGAGAATGAAAATATTCGTTTTAAATTTTTAAGCGTCTCGCATGCTTTTCATTCACCACAAATGAATGATATGATAAATGATTTTCGTAAAGTCTTAGAGGAAATTGTGTTGCGTCCGCCGTGTTATGACATTGTTTCGAATATTACAGGTGAGGTGTTGCGGGATGCATTTGTAGATGCGCATTATTGGATAGATCATATTTTAGAACCGGTTGATTTTTATAAGGGTATTTTGTTTTTAGAGCAAGAAGGCGTGAATGCATATTTAGAAATTGGACCACAAGCTACCTTGTTGGGGTTGGTTAAAAATTGTTTACCGGCTACAAATGCAACTTTCATACCTAGCTTACGAAAGAACAATGAAGATCATTTTGTTTTGTTAAATGCAGTTTCATTATTTTATAAGGGCAATGTTAAAATTAATTGGGCTTTTTTACATTCTGACCACAGAAGAAATCGTGTTGTTTTGCCAACTTATGCTTTTCAACGAAAGAGCTATTGGATAGACATACCTACGGAAGGTACACAGCAAAAATTATATGAAAGAACGACTGATGTAGGTAGCGTCTTGGGTAAAATTACTCACGCCAAGGTACTAAAGACAACCGTTTTTGATACAATTTTTTCGGCCGACACCATTCAATATTGCCGCGAACACAAAGTCTTTGGCGAAATTGTTATTCCTGGTGCAGGTCATATTGCTATGTTTTTAGAAGCGATAAAGTCAAAACTTGGTAGATATCAATGTACTTTGTCTGATATCGTTTTCCCAAGCGTATTAATGATTGGCCCTAAGGAAAAAGTAGAAGTGCAATTAACAATTACTGAATCGAATGATTCTTATGGGATGAATTTAATTTCTTCTCTAACAAACGATGAATTTATTACACATGCTTCTTGCAAAATGCATACCCATGGTTCAGTTGCAAGTTTGGTTGATTTGAAATCGCTACGCAATTTAATATCTGATGAGATTGCAGTGACTTTATTTTATAATGGTTTTGAAAATAGAAAGATTGAGCTTGGGAATTCCTTTCGATGTGTTGAAAAGTTGTGGCATTCTAAAAATCAAGCCTTAGCTAAAATTAGGGTGCCTGAAAATACTTTGCAAACCGGTGATTGGGAATTGCAGCCAGGTGTAATAGATTCGTGCATACAAATATTAATGGCAGTGATACCGCTAAATTTTGAAGAAACTTTGGTGCCTTTTGGTATTGAGAGTCTGCAGTATTTTGGTAAAAACAACACAATTGAACTTTGGAGTCATTTTCAGTTAACATCAACTTCAATCGATGGAATGATTAGCGGTGATGTTACGATAATGGACGAGCATAGTAATTTAATTTGTTTAATTAAAGGTTTTAAAGTTAGAAGAATTCAACATGCGTCAATTGAGGCATCTTTTAAGAAAAAATTAGAAATTGATGAATATGAATATCATTGGGTTAAAAAGTCACGAATTGAATTTAAATCATCAAAACCTTTTGGTAAAGTATTTCTGTTGTTTTATGATGTAGGGTTTGATTATTCTAGAATAATCAAAAATTTACAAGCAAACGGGAATGATGTTGTATTAGTAGAAGTTGGTGAAAGTTTAGACTTAGTAGACTCTTCTAGTTTCAAAATTAGGAATCATAAAGAAGATTGTTTGCTTGTGTTAAGGCAAATTCGAGAAAAATATACGCTAATTGATAATTGTTTAGTTGTTCTAAATAATGGAGGTAAAGACCCGAATATCGAACAATTATATAGTTTTTCGCAACGGCTTTTGTTTGTTACACAATGTCTTTTAGAGCTCTCTATTTTAGACCCGAAGGGTTCTGTTTGCTTTATTGATCAAGATATTTCTAGTGAAAATAGAATTGTATCAGAATCAAAATTGTCGTCTTTGACAAGTGCTTTTTGCCAAGTTTTAAATCGTGAGCACCCCAATTTTAGAAGTGTTTGCTTTCATTATAATGTAAATGAAAAGATTGGGGAAAGGTTAGTTGATGATGTTTCCCTTATTCATTCTGAATTTAGTTTGATATTATCAGACGATACTATTTACGCGCCTCGACTACGAAAAAAGAATGCAAGCAAACTAAGCGAAAAGTCATTTGACACAGATGGAATTCATATTATCACTGGTGGGTTAGGTGGTCTTGGTTTAAAAACGGCAGAGTTGTTGGTGCAAGAAGGGGTGAAAAAGATTGCTCTTTTGAGTCGAAGTCAACCAAATAGTTCAGCTAAAAACCTAATTGATATCTGGGTAAAATCGGGTGTTCAGGTTGAAACCCTAAAATTAGATGTTTCTGATTATGCGGAACTTAAAAAATGTGTGCAGAAACTGGATGATAATTATTCGGTTAAGGGTATTTTTCATTGTGCAGGTATTTTAGAAGATGCGATGATTGAAAAGCAAACATGGGGTTCCTTTCATTCCGTTTTTCAAAGCAAAATCAAAGGAACACTGCATTTAGATTTAATTACCGAAGAATTACAATTGAACTTAAATTATTTTATTTGTTATTCTTCGATTTCTTCGGTGTTTGGTATGGCTTCACAAGCAAATTATGGAATGGGAAATCGATTTATAGATGTATTAATGCGAGGTCGTGTAAACCGTAATAAGGTGGGTTTATCTATTAATTGGGGGCCATGGAATGAATTTGGTATGGCATCGAAATTAACGGAAAGTGAAAAAAACTTTTGGAAGCAAAAAGGAATAGGTTATTTAGAGGTTGCAAGCTGTCAAAAGATGATATTAAAGGCCTTACATCATGAATACGATCATTTGGGTCAAGTAATAGTTTGCCAAATAGATTGGCAAAATTATCTTAAGAATAATTCAATTAGTTTATTTCAAGAATTTGAAGTCAAAGGTCAATCTAATAATAGCTCTAACATTTTAAGTGATATCTCTAATGTTTCTTTTTCTGAGAGAGCTGATTTAATTGGTCAATACATTATTCGGGAAGTTTCTACGGTCATTGGAATTAAAGATTCTAATGAAATTGATCTCAAAAAAGGTCTTATGGAACTCGGGATTGATTCTTTAGCAGCGGTAGACTTAAAATCGAGATTGGAAGTTAATCTAAAAGTAGGGCTTAAAGCAACTTTAGCTTTTGATTACCCAACTTTAGAAGGTTTGATTCAACATATTACATCTAAAGTTTTGGGTGTAGTGCCAACTTCAAATGAGAGTAAACTAGAAGAAGTTGATGAAAATGATATAGCGAGTCAGTTGGAGCGAGAGTTAGAATCCTTGAAAGATGAATAGAGGTTCATTTTATTTTTGGGATAGAGTTTTTTTACAATTTATTTAAAAGTGAAAATTAAAATGTTTAAATCAGCGCTAGTAAAGTACGAAAGAGAGATATTGCTTCTCGAAAAAAATATAATAAGTGTATTGCGTGAAAATTACACAAAAGGTGGTGGAGGTAAGCACATTTCTGATAGGTTAACCCCTAAAGAAATTCAACATTTTTCTCAGGGTTGGTTAATTTTAAGAGATGCTTTTGTGGATCGTCCAGGTTCTAAAGACCCTAATTATTTGCAAGACATTAATGCTAGGTGTTCCTATATATTTCATTATGTGATGCCAAATGTTCAAAGGTGGTTGCATATGTATGAGACTTCTAGAATGCCCTTTTTGAAGGAAAAATTTCACAACCCAATAATTTTAGATATTGGGGCTGGTCCTGCTACATCAGTGTTAGCATTTCTAATATTTTTTCACAAGCAAATTACAGGGGAAGTTACCATTGAACTAACGGATTTTAATCTTTCGATTTTAAAAGATGGTAAATTGCTAATAGAAAAATTCGCTAAAGATCTTGGTGTTCAGGTTAAAGTATTTATTACGGGTGGAATGAAAAAAGATTTACCGCCGCAAGTTAAGAATATTGATTTTGTTTTAATGGGAAATGTTTGGAATGAAGGTATAAGTTCACACGAGGCTGCTCGTGATCGTGTTTTAAAGCAATGGACAGATACTATTGTGAAGTTGTCAAAGGATTCTACAAAATATTTAATTATGGAACCTGCAAGTCGTAGATCCAGCAGGTTGCTAATGGGTATGCGAGATTATTTTGCTAACATAAAATCATTTTCGATAATTGCACCTTGCCCGGCTGGGTTAGAAAATAAGCCCTGTATTTTAAACCGAATTAGCGGGAGACCGTGGTGTCATTTTGGTTTTAATGCATTAATGACTCCTTTTTTACAAGATGCAACTTCTTATGCAAATATTTCGCATGCACGATTGAGTTATAGTTATCTTTGGCTTGCCAACAAAAAAAGCGAAATTGTTTTAACGGCACGCGTTATAGGCGGTATCATGAAGCTGGAAGAAAATGTTGGTTGTTATCTTTGTCACCAGTCAGGCAGAGTCGTATTAGAAGCTGTGGATAGTAAAATGTTGCCTGCGGCTGGCAGTGCAATCATTAAAAAGATAAAATTGGAAAAGTTTGGCAAAGAAGTTCGAGCTCAAATTGATGAAAGTGTGCCGCTGCCCACTAGCCAAAAAGAATCGAAAGGCAATTTGCCAACAAAGAAATCTGTGGTTACTTATAAACCAAAGCCAGAGGTTAAAAAACCGGCCTTAAAAAGCAATTTTGTAAAAGTTGAGTCCAATACAAATGAACAAGCTAAAGCTAAGATTAGCCCTAAACGCGCTAGCAAGTTGCCTAAAAAGGATTGATGTTTGTTTATGGCGGAGATTTCGAATATTAAGGTAAACCCTCAAATAGATGCCAGTTGGCTAGAAATATTAAAGGAAGAGTTTGAAAAAGAATATTTTAAAAAATTAAAATTATTTTTAATGCATGAAAAAAGTGGTTCGATTCCTATTTACCCACCAGGGAATTTAATTTTTAATGCTTTTAATTTGTGTCCATTTGATCAAGTTCGCGTTGTAATATTAGGGCAAGACCCTTACCATGGGCCAAATCAAGCTCATGGCTTATGTTTTTCAGTAGGGGAAGGTGTGCCGCAGCCACCAAGTCTTCAGAATATTTTTAAAGAAATTCAATCAGATTTGGGTTTACCAACACCAAGTCATGGTTCACTAGATAAATGGGCAAAACAAGGGGTTCTTTTATTGAATAGTAGCTTGACGGTAAGACAACATCAACCGGGTAGTCATGCGGGTCAAGGTTGGGAGCAATTTACGGATGCTGTTGTTAAGGTAATTTCGGAGAAGAAAGAAAATGTTGTTTTTATTTTGTGGGGTAGCCCAGCACAAAAAAAAGGTCAGGTTGTTAACGCAAAAAAACATTTAGTTCTTAAGGCTCCACACCCATCGCCTTTGTCTTCCTATCGAGGTTTTTTTGGTTGCCGTCATTTTTCTAAAACAAATGAATATTTAAAATTACATAATTTGCCTGTAATTGATTGGCAAATTTAATTCTTTATAGGGGAGGTAAAGTGGTGTATCCTAAAATCAATATGATTCAAATTAATGTTTTGGACCCTGATAAATCAGCAAAATTTTATATTGAAGTGCTTGGTTTTCAATTAGACAAGTCAAAAAGCATACCTGGGGTGCCAGTATTAAAATCGAATCAAAATATTTGCATCATTTTGTATTTAGCCATTGAAAAAAATCTTCGTAATTACCCAAGAGATACTGGTCCTCTCATTGTTTTTGAAGTAGAGGATATAGCAAAGACCAAACAAGAATGGGAGGCAAAAGGCGTTGAGTTTTTGCCTAACCAATGGGCTGAGCCAACCACCGGTATTGCATTGTGCCCATTTGGCCAGTATGTTGCTTTTAAAGATTTAGATGGGAATATTCATGAGGTATTACAGCCTCACCCTGTTAAAGAACAAGAGTAACCCTGCCTTTTTTTAAATGAAATTAAGTTTAAAGCCTTGCTAGTGGTTTAAAAAGTTCTCATGCAAAACAGGTGAGGCTGAAGACAAATTTCAGACACTAAAGCATAATCTCGAATAAATTTATGTTTTTTTAAGCGATTTAATCATGCTAAATCAAAATAAATATTCAATTGTAGAATACTATAATTGGTATTCTTATCGCAATGATAATATTGTGTGACAAAAAATATTTTAAAAATGTTGGCGAAACAGTGGGGGTCAACTGCTTCCCCCCCCATATGCACCAACTTAAGGGTTTCCGCCAACTACTTATCTCGTTCTTTTGCGTAACCGTCCCCGGTCTGGTAGAGTTGACAAAGGAGAAAAAAGAGTTGATTTATTGCCGTTTTTTTTGAAAAAGTAATCATTTTGGCCAATTCCTTACTATCTTTTGCCTACTCTACCAGACCGGAGACGGTCTGGTTACGCACTAAAAGGTTAAGTTGGTGCATATGGGGACAACTGCTTCCCCCCCCCAGATTAAGCTGTTAGTGGTCTTCGTTTGCGTCGTAAAATTCGGCGATTAAACGAAAACGGGTTCTTTTATTGATACTCGAAAAGTAGGTCTTTGGCTTTTACTTTTTCGCCTGTTTTAACATTTATTTTCGAAATGATTCCTTCGCGGTCTGCGTAGATTGTGGTTTCCATTTTCATGGCTTCCATTGTTAGTATAGGGTCATTTTTCGCTATCTTTTTGCCTTCTTTAGCAGAAATTTTTACAATCATACCTGGCATTGGAGCACCAATTTGGTTCGGGTTGCCTTCCACAGCTTTGGCTTTTGCATTGGAAGAGGCTGCAACTTTTCGATTGGGTACATCTACTTCGCGTGGTTGACCGTTTAATTCAAAAAAGACTTTGCAAATCCCTTCGTCATTTGGGTCACTCGCAGTTACATATTTTATGATCAGGGTTTTGCCTGGTTCAATTTCGAATGAAACTTCTTCGTTTAATGGCAAGCCATAAAAGAATATGGGCGTTGGTATAACCGACACATCGCCGTTTGAATTTCGATGTCTGGCGTAATCAGTAAAAACATCTGGGTACATCAGGTATGACATCAACTCTTCGTTTGAAACAGGTCGAGAAATTTTACTTTCAACTTCTTCTTTTTTTAGTTCAAGATCAACGGATGGCATAGAAGCCCCTGGTCGATCTGTCATCGGAGATGCTCCGCGTAGAATTTTTTGTTGTAATTCTTTTGGGAAGCCTCCTGGTGGTTGACCTAGACCACCTTTAAACATGTCGACGACAGAACTAGGAAAGCTAATATCTTTATCGGCATTTAAAACTTCATAGGTTTTGATATCATTTGTGACTAAATAGATGGCAAGGTCACCAACAACTTTGGATGATGGCGTTACTTTTACGATATCGCCAAAAAGCTGATTTACATCGGCATAGGTTTGGCAGATTTCGTTCCAACGATGCGACAACCCCATGGAGTTTGCTTGTTGAAATAAGTTTGTATATTGCCCGCCTGGCATTTCATGGCGATAAACTTCAGCGGTACTTGATTTTTGAATGGACTCAAATGGTGCGTAGTATTCGCGAACGATTTCCCAGTAATCTGCCGTTCTACTTAAGTCATCCATAATTTGATTGGTATCGCGATTTTGAAAGCGCATCATTTCAACAAGTGAGTTCATGTTTGGTTGTGAAGTTAAGCCTGAATAAGCGGCCATCGCGCAATCTACTATATCAACACCGGCATCGGCGGCTTTAATTAATGTGGCAATTTGCCCGCCTGAGGTATCGTGGGTATGTAGGTGAACAGGTACTTTTAATACGGCTTTTAAAGCACTAACAAGTTCAAATGCAGCGTACGGTTTTAGTAACCCTGCCATGTCTTTGATGGCAATAATGTGTGCGCCCATCGATTCAAGTTCTTTTGCCATAGCTACATAATATTTTAGATCATATTTTGTGCGTTTTGGGTTTAAGATGTCGCCGGTGTAGCAAATGGCTGCCTCGCAAATGGCGCCCGATTCAATGACGGTATCCATGGCAATTTTCATGTTTTTTGTCCAGTTTAGAGAATCGAATATTCTAAAAATATCAACCCCAGATTTAGCGGCTTGTTTAATAAATTCTCTGACGACATTATCGGGATAATTAGTGTAACCAACAGCATTTGAGGCACGAAGGAGCATTTGGAATAACATGTTGGGTGCTTTTTCGCGCATTTTTCTTAGTCGTTCCCAAGGGCATTCATTTAGAAAACGCATTGAAGTATCAAAAGTGGCGCCGCCCCACATTTCTAAGGAAAAGAGACCTGCATGGTTATGTGCGTAGGACTCGATTATTTTAAGCATATCATAAGTTCTCATGCGTGTAGCGTGTAGGGATTGATGCGCATCTCTAAAAGTTGTATCTGTTAACAATAATTCTTTTTTGCCTATTAGTGATTTGCAGAATTTTTCTGGCCCCATTTCCAGTAGCTGATCACGATAACCTTTAGGTGGTTTTTGTGAAATTTTAAAGGGAGGCACAGGAGCATCGCGTCTTACAATAATTTTTGGTTTTTCTGGAATCAATGGTTGTCCGTTTATCAGAATATCGCCTAAAAAAGTTAAGAGGCGTGTTGCGCGATCGCGTCGCTTTGGAAAATGAAACAAGTCTGGGTTTTCGTCAATGAATCTAGTGGTGCATTTGCCAGCAATAAAATCTGGGTGATTAATTAAGTTTAATAAAAAGGGCAGATTTGTTTTAACGCCACGAACACGAAATTCGTGTAAGCATCGGTCCATTCGAGCAACAGTATCATCAAAAGTTCTACCTGTTGCAGTTACTTTCACAAGTAGGGAGTCGTAGTATGGTGTAACAATTGCTCCAGAAAATGCAGAACCAGCATCTAGTCGAATGCCCATGCCACCGGCAGAACGATAGTGTGTAATTTTGCCATAGTCTGGAATAAAAGAATTTTCTGGGTCTTCAGTTGTTAAGCGACATTGAAATGCATGCCCAATGATTTGAATGGTTTCTTGGTTTGGTATGCCGATTTTTTCTGAATCTAGGCGATAGCCTTGAGCAATGAGAATTTGTCTTTTTACGATATCAAAACCTGTAGCAGTTTCTGTAACGGTGTGTTCTACCTGAATACGAGGGTTAATTTCGATAAAATAGAATTTATTGGTTGCAGTGTCTAGTAGATATTCCACTGTGCCGGCATTATAGTAATTTACCGATTTACAAATGTTAACGGCTGAATTGCATATTTCGGTTCGTGTTTCGTTGCTAAGATTTAAAGCGGGTGCAACTTCAACAACTTTTTGATGTCTTCTTTGTAAAGAACAATCGCGTTCAAACATATGCACGATATTTTTATGTTGATCGCCTAAAATTTGTACTTCAATATGGCGTGCATGTTCTACATATTTTTCTATGAAAACATCATCTTTGCCAAAGGCGGTAAGCGATTCGCGTTTTGCCTCAAGAAGTTTACCTTCTAGTTCGCCTTCTGTTTTTACTACGCGCATACCACGGCCACCACCACCGTGCGCTGCTTTTAGCATAACGGGCATACCTAGTTTTGAGCAAATTTCTTTAGCTTCTGCAAGTGATTTGACTGGGTTTTCGCTACCAGATAAGATGGGGGCGTTGGCTTTTTTAGCAATTGTTCTTGCGGATGTTTTGTTGCCGAGCATGTCTAGCAAATCTGAACTAGGGCCAATGAAGATTATGCCCGCATTTTGACAGGCTCTTGCAAAGTCGCCGTTTTCAGAAAGAAACCCATACCCAGGGTGGATGGCATCGATTTCGTAGGCCTTTGCAATATCGATAATTCCTTCGATATCAAGATATGATTTTACAGGTTCACTACCTTTTTTACCAATTTGGTAGGCTTCGTCGGCTTTAAATCGATGTAGAGCGAATCGATCTTCGTAGGAGTATATCGCTACGGTACGGATACCAAGTTCATGAGCTGCTCGAAAAACTCGTATCGCAATTTCACTTCTGTTTGCAACTAATATTTTTTTTATTGGTTTGATATTCACGACATTGCCTTTTGAAACGATAGGTTTAAATTTGTTAAAAATTGCGGGCGCTATTATATAGAAAAGGGCGAATTATCAAAACTCTAAAGAGGGGGGCATTTAGAATTTATCAGCGATTTTATTTGGTATTATTTGGTGGATTATTTGGAAATATGCCAGTTTAGGAAGATAGCTTTAAGAATGGCTAGTACCGAGAGAATTATTTACTAGTCTGCACTTTAATATATGTTGGGAAATTATTAAAAATGGTAGTATTGTTATCAAATAGAAAACTCTACTTGTTTAAATCGCACCATTTTAATTTTCTCATTTTTCTAACTGTTTCAAGGAATTTGTTATTTGTATTTTCTAGCCAAAGGGTTTCGATCGAAGAATTTTCTAGATCTGATACATCTTTTAGTTTTCTAGAACCTCTAAAATCTGCATCAATTAGAAGTGGGCATTGGGCGATACCTTTTAAAATTATTAATTCGGAATCGCGCATTTCAAGTTTTTCTATTTTTGAATTAGCTAATGATACTAGTTCTTTCAAGGGAGAGCCATTTGAAATAAGTCTTTTTACATTAAGTTCGGATAGCCCTGCAAAGGACCTAAAAAGTTTACTGTTGTTTATTGCCAAGGTATTGAGGGACTGGTTTTTAAGAGTTCTCAAATCTTTAACATTATCGCATTCTGAAATATCCAAGTAATCTAGATTGCTGTAAACGATTAAAGGTGAAAGGTCTTGGATATTTGTGCCAGCGAGGCGAAGGGAGCGAAGGTTGTATTCAAATTTAAGGATATGGTTTAAAAACTGACTATTACTTATTCCTAGGTGTTCTATATTCATCATAGCAATTTCGTTGATGCTACGGATATTGGGGCATCTTGTAAAATAAAAGTGAGATAGAGAAAGTTTGGTAATTGGGCTTAAATCGGCAACTAAAGTATCTTCGATATATAATTCTCTTAATTGGGTAGACGAAAGTGGTTCTAGCGATTTTATTTGACGGCACCGATCGGCTCTTAAAATTCTTAGGTCTGTTTTGTTTAAACCATCAAAATCTCTTAATTGGTCGCAATCGTTTACATTTAAAAAGTTTAAGGGCATGAATTCTAAGGGTGCTAAGGATTGAATTCCTGTTCTTTGTGTACTTAGGCTGTTTAATGGCATTTGTTTTAAAGGGGTCAAGTCTTTTACTGCTGTGTACCCAATGTTTAAGTTAGTTAGAGATAGGCCTTTTAAGTCAGAAAGATCGAATAGTCGCGTGTGTTCTAGATTTAGTTCTCTTAAGCTTTTCATGTTTTTTAACGCTGAAATATTTTTAACACTCGAATGAGAAGCATCAATATGAGTTACTGGCGAATCTTTTAAGAAAGCGAGATCCGAGACATTGCTGCATCTGTGAAGACTAACTTTTTTGAATGGAATATCTTTAAATGGTGTTAAATTTTCAAAGTTACTATCATGATAAATTCTTAGAGTTAAGCTAATTGGTTCAATGTTAAAACTAATTTTATCTTTGCCTGGGTTTACTTGCCTGATTCTTTCCTGCATTGAGTCGAGGATTCTGTTTCTTTCCATTTGACTTTTTGCGTTCCATTGTTTTTCTTTTTCATTAACTTCTTCTTCTGCCGGAGGCGAGTAACGGAATGTAAAAAAGCCTAATTTTTTTTCTAGAAAGGATAGTTTTTCCTTTAAGATGGTTTCGGATTTGGTTAATGAAATTTGGTTTTGCTGATCTTGAATAAGAGCTTTCGCTTCGGTTAACTTTGGCAGTAATTGCTGAAGAAAAAAATAAGAAGTTCTATCGTTTTCTGTTTTTAAAAATGTATCGACCCATGCGAAAAAGTTGACAAGTTGTTTTTCGTCTAAGGTTGACGAATCAGGAAATAGCCTATTGATTTCACGCGCCAAATCTCTGGCATGATGATAATACTGAAAACTGCCTTTTTCGAAATTTTCTTTTGCAAGAATTATGGAAGAGCGTAGGTCTTTTAATAACATCAACCTTTCAAATAAGATTGAAGGGGGGAGAAGTAAATCTCGTTCAGAAAGGTAAGAAGGCGCGGTCGCAATTTTGCCTTGTGAATTTAGCAGCTGCGCAAAAGCAAGCAACATACCCTTTTCTTCTTCCAAATTTGTTCCTTCAAGATAAGCAAGTGCTGATTCTGGTGAAAACAAATAGACCAAACAATTCATGGCCATACTCTTTTTGTTGGTAGGGCTATTTTCTTGTGCTTTTAGATTCGTAATTGATCTGTTTATAGTTCGAGTATTTTCAATTGCAGTGGTGACTCTTAATACTTCAGAATTAAAATTATTGTTTGTTCTTCTATCGCGAACATTGTCACCTGCTTGTTTCCATTTGTATAAAAAAGCATGAGCATCTTCGCTTTTTAAATTTGCTAAAAACTCTTCAATTATTTCCAATTCTATTTGGTAGATTGTTTGATAGAGATCACTTTTTTCTTTTTTTCTGTCATACTTGATAGAATTTTGGTAGGCTTCTGCTATTGAATCCAGCTTTTTTAAAATATCTATTTTTTCTTTCCCTCGTAACCAATTTTTACGAATTAATATCATGCCGGCATCTATGCATTCTTTTGCCATTTCTTGATCTGTGCTTGCCAATTCAACAATTTGTTTAGCAATGTAACGCTGTAAGCTGGGGGGTGAATATGAATTTATTTTTTTTACTTGATCTTGAAAAAATATTTTGTCGTCTTCCTTATTTGGAGTTTTTTGAACTGTTTGGTAAGGTTCTAAAAAGGAATTTTTATAGTTGGTGTAGAAATCTTGGCTGAATACAATATTTTGAGTAAGTAGTAAAATGGCTAAGTAGGGTAATTTGAATTTTAAAAAAAAGGAAATTCGCATAGAAGGGCCCTTCTTAATTCGGATTATACTGTTGTAAGAGCATCAATTTTCTTAACATTATAGCGTAATAAGTAATTTTTTAATGATTTTTTCATCTTTTCCATAAAAATAGTTTTTAAGATTGTGTTAAAAATTGCTATAAAAGCTCTGTTTCTAAAGAGAATATAGTTTTAAGATAACATTTAAATAAGGTGCTAATAATGGATGAATACAAGAAAGAGTTTATTGGTTTTATGGTTAGGTCTGGCGTTTTGACATTTGGAGATTTTATTACCAAAAGTGGTCGAAAGACCCCATTTTTTATCAATACAGGTAATTATGACAATGGTCAGCAGATGTCAAAATTAGGGCAATTTTATGCTCAAACGATTCAGAAAAACCTTCCTAATATCGAGATCAATTTGTTTGGTCCGGCCTATAAAGGAATACCGCTTGTCGTAACCACAGCGATTTCCTTGTGTGACCGGCATAATCGCATTGTAAATTTTTCATTTAATCGCAAGGAAGTTAAAGATCATGGTGAAGGCGGTGGGGTAGTTGGTTACCAATTTAAAGATAATGATAATGTTGTGATTGTGGAAGATGTAACAACTTCGGGCGCTTCCATTCGAGAAACCGTGCCAATTATACGCAAAATGGCTGCTGTAAAGCTAAAAGCCTTAATTGTTAGCGTGGATCGAATGGAAAAAGGGACGGGTAAAATCTCTGCTTTAGATGAAATTCGACAAGAATTTGGAATTGAGGTTTACCCTATTGTAACCTTGGATGAAATAGTTGAGTATTTGAGCAAAACGCCTATTGACGGAAAAACAATTCTGACAACAGATTTGCTAAATGCAATTAAAAATTACAGGCAAATTTATGGGGTGTAATTGGCGTTTGATGTGGTTAAATGTATACAAATTAATAGGGTAGATATAGATTTTGGTTGTAAAGATTGGGTTAAAAGGTAGAATTGGTTTTATGTATTTGGTTTAGTGGTTTTAAGATTTTTAGAATTGATGATTTGCAATAGAGGGCATTTTTTCATCTGTTTTACATAAAATCTTAGAGAGACAGAGTTACGGAAAGGTTTTTTTTGGCAAAAATACAATTATTACCGCTTATCGTCCAAAATAAAATAGCTGCTGGCGAAGTAGTTGAAAGACCTTCAGCAGTGGTAAAAGAGTTGGTTGAAAATTGTATTGATGCGGGAGCCACTCAAATTGTAGTAGATCTTGAGGAGGGCGGTAAAAAGCTTATTCGAGTAGTCGATAATGGCTCAGGGATAGCAAAAGAAGATTTGCTATTGGCTGTTACTCAACATGCCACTAGCAAAATTAGTTCAGCGGAAGATCTTTTTTCTGTTAGCACAATGGGGTTTCGCGGTGAAGCCTTAGCGAGTATTGCATCTGTTACCCATTTTGTAATTACTTCAAAAATGGAAGGTGAAGAAGCCTATAAATTACAGGTGAATGGTGGAATATGTGGTGAAGTTGAGCCTGCTTCAAGTGCAGTGGGCACAATTATAGAAGCAAGAAATTTGTTTTTTAATACCCCTGTTAGATTGAAATTTTTGAAAACGGATGCAACCGAATTGGGTAAGGTAAACGAAATTTTATCCTGTATTGCCTTAGCTAACCCGGCGATAGGGTTTCATTTAACCCATAATGGCAAAGTTATTTTTCAATTGCCATCTGAGCAAACAATGGCTGATCGTATTCATTTGTTATTGCCTTTGAATTTGGCAGATGAGCTTATTGCTTTGCCAGAATTTGATGGTGGTTTTTTTAAATTATTTGGTTTTTTTGGTTCTCCTTTTTTAGCCAGACCTAGACGCGACCATCAATATATGTTTGTCAATGGGCGCGTGGTAAAAGATAAGTTATTACAAAGTGCGGTTAGTAAAGTGTATGAAGGGTTGATACCTAATGGTAAATACCCAGTAGTGATTTTATTCTTGGAAGTAGAGCCATCTGAAGTTGATGTGAATGTTCACCCTACAAAATTTGAAGTGCGGTTTATACAATCAGGTTCAGTCTTTTCAGGTATTGTTACAGCTGGTAGAGAGTTATTGTCACCAAAAGAGGTTAGTGTTAACAAAGAAGTTACGATTGGCCCAGAGCGTCGCAATCTTCTATCAGATTACTTTGGTAAGGGGCTAAGCGAAAGTCAGTATCCGCAACCAAATGTTTTGCCCTCCTATCCTAATTCTCAAACGGCTCAAGTAGCAGCAGCAAGACCTGTTGTGTCTAATTTTAACGAAAACAATACGCTTGATATCCTAAAAAAGATGTATGATTTTTCTCCGGTTGAGAGTAAAAGTTATTCTGTGAGCGAAAAACAATCCGAAAATTTATTTAGTGGTGTTACTTCATCAATTGACTTAAGAGCTAACAAATCAGAAGCCCCATCAAACGAAATTTTCTTTCAAGAGCAAAAGGGTAATATTTTTACAATAGATAAGACCTATTTGGTTGCTCAAGTTGGTAATGAATTATTAATGATTGATCAGCATGCTTTGCATGAGAAAATGCAATTTGAAAAATTAAAAAACGCTTTGGATTCTGGCAGTATTGGGTCTCAACAATTGTTGATTCCAGCAACGATTGCGATTAAAGAAACGGATAAGGCTTTATTGTTAGAGCATACCAGTGAATTGGAGCGATTGGGCTTTCAAATCGAGGATTTTGGGTTAGGGGTGCTTATTGTTCGTGGGGTTCCAGCGGATGTTCCCAAAATTGATTTAGAAGGTTTTTTTCATGAGTTGATTTTGAACTTTGAGTTTAACAATATTGCCAACCTAGAGAATGCCAGAAGAAAAGCTTGTGCAACAATTGCTTGTCACTCTTCTGTTCGCTCTGGCGATGATTTAACTTATGCAGAAAAAGAAAAGCTACTGCAGTACGCTTGGTTTAATCGAGAAATTCTTACTTGCCCACATGGTCGTCCTGCTTTGATTGTGTATTCCCCCAAAGATTTTGCGCGAATGTTTCACCGATAATTAGAGTTTGTCTGAAAGGGCATGTTTTTTGCAGATGGCGACGAATTGATTTTTTAATCAAACGATAAAAACTTGTAGGGGTATTCCATTCAAAGGTGCCCCAAAAACCGAAATCTTTTTGTAGAGGCGTGCTATCAGCGCGACTCGACAAGTAGAAAGAATAGACCACTTAAATCGCTGAAATACACTGAAAAAGAAAAAATCGTGATAAAATTAAAACAATAATAGAAATACTGCAGCTACTAAACTAGGTAACTCCAATAATGTCTTGTAGGGGCAACCCCTCGTGGGTGCCCCAGAGAAGGCCAAAAACAGACGGGATTTACTGGTTTCTGTACTAAGAGCTTTGAAGTCATGCTAGCGCCTCTCAGCGGTGAAAAATAAGTAAAAGATGTGCAAACCATGCATAAATCTGAAAACATTTTCACGGAGGAAGAAGAGCTTTATCACGGAGAATAAAAGTTAATGATATGGCTGTTTTTGCTCGCAAAAAATGAGCAGGTTGCCTAAAATAATCTTCCTAAAAAAATTTTCAAGAGAGGGTTAAAACCAGAGATTCGCTAATAGATAGCTACGAAAAATTTAAAACAAAACACTATGCTGCAATATCTAAACACTTGCTAAAATGGTGTTTTGCAGGCATATTACCTACACCTGCGCACGCATAAGTATCCCGTAGAGGCGTGCTATCAGCGCGACTCTAGCCACTCAAATAGCAAGAATCTTACCGCCACCCACACAATCAAATTAAGACGCATACAATATTTAAAGCATTAATAAAGTGGGTGTTTTCTAAATTTATTGGTAATAAGCAAAATCTTGCACCATCTAATACTAGGCACCTTATTTCACAAATAAAAGCTCAAAAAAATAAAGTCTGGCGAAATTCTGCAAAGATATTACGCCGTTTTGTGCCGTTTAGACTTGGCTTTTTCTGATATTGGCTTTGAATTAGGTCCAATTTTTTGGGCATTTCCTTAACATTATATGTTCAAAAAAACGCACATGTTTATTTTTTGCAAGAATTTATGTTTAGTTTCGTGATTTCACTTAATTTATTTGACAGCCACTTTATTTTTGTGTAAGATACTGGCTTTCGATATACTTTTTGACCTTAGGAAGTTATGAAACAATTAAGTTTATTAAAAATCGGTTTGGTTTTAATCTCTGGGTCTGCAATTATTGCTGGTATTTACATTTTTAACTCAAACTCACAAAACAACATCGAAAAAACCGATACCTCAAAAAATAAGAACATAGCTAAAATGGGGGGGGGGTAGAGGAGGTACTAGCCAGAACAATCAACACATTGTTGATGTTCCTGATTTTGCTATCACCGAAAACCCAGACCTAAAAATACAGGCTAACAAAGAAATAGCGAATAAACTCGAAAATACAAACGAAATACTTGCCAAAGAATTTGATTACGGCGTCAATGCCCCTGTTGAAAGCAACAAAAACGCCCAAACCGCTAGCGTGGCTCTTGCCTTGCAAGACCCTAGCAAATATCCAGAACGACTTTCCATTGCTCATCTACCAAAAGATTTTGATCGAGCTGCATATCTAAAAAACAAAGCAGAATATTTAAACACCATCGAGCCGGCACGCGTTTTTCAATGTGCTCAGCCAGGCGAAGGGGTTACTGCCATTGAAAGAATTTCAGAAAAATTCCCTGTTATCAAGCAAAAAGAAAATACAGATTTAATCGTCAAGGCTTTGCCCGAAATGCCCGTAACATTTACTTCCTTTGATTTAGGGCGTTTTGAAAATGATCTAGCAAGCATTACGGTACAAGCAGGCAAAGATGGGCTAGCAAAATGCACTTTTACAGGCTCTGTCGGCACCATTGGCAAAGTTAATATTCTGGCATCTTGCCCTGAAACAAGTGGGCAAGTCAAATTTATTATTGAGATTCAAAAATGAAAAATTCAAACAATTCAAAATTACCATCGGAGAAAAAAAGTATGAAGTTGGTTTCTACATTTCTATTTCTATTACTTATATTCACAAATGTTCTAAATGCACAGGAAAATATTATTACTCCATCGCAAGCAGAAGAAGCTGTAAAATCAACAGATATTACCAATTGCGCCAACCGTCATGGGCCTACAACCCCTTGCGAAGACGGTGAATGCGACACTTGCCCTGCCACAGGTCAAATGCCTTCCCCAGATGGTAGTGGCTCGGGGGTTGTTTTTTCAATTGGTTCTACCAATAATTCCTACATCGACAACATCAGTTTTAACTATATTCATTTTGCCTGGGATTGGAAAACAACCATAGCCGCAATTGACTGTGCACCATGTGGTGCAAGTGTTGCTTCAAATGACTTGCCAACATTAGAAGTCAAGCGGTACCATCGCTATAGAGATGCTCACGAGCAAAGTTCCTTTGGGCCTGCCGTATTCACCAGTTACGATATGAACCTACAATTAACTACAGTCGGCACTGGGTCAAAGATTATTTTGTTTGACCCAGGTTATTTCTGGAGAATACAATTTGAAGACGGTCTATATGGTGATACAAAAGATGGCGTATTTTACGAAGATTTGCGACCAGAAGAAAAAACAAAAATTGTTGATAATATTACCTTGTTCGACGGCCCTCTTGGCACAGGCAATATAACTTCTGATTTATCTCTCGCACAAAGTGCCGTTTTGAGAAATCTTCATGGTAAAAAGTTTTATTTTGAAATCATTGCTATGGGTGGGGGTGATTTAAGTGGTCGTTTAGTTAGATGGGAAGATAAGCGTGGTTACGGAGTAGATATTACTTATAAAACCTTCACACCTGCTGAAATTACCGCCTCGCCAACGCGGCAATTCCAAATGAATACAGCTGTTGACCCAAATGGCCGTATTTTAACATTTAATTATTTACCTACACAAGTATCTGGCAAATGGGTAATAAGTGATATTGTTTTGCCAAACACTCAAACAGTAAACTATCAATATAGCGGTGGGTATTTAACAAGCATTCAAAACCCTGATAATACGGTTAGCACCTTCGTCTATGGTTTAAACAGCAATACAAATTGCACAACTGTAACTTTTCATGATACGGCAGCCGATGGCACCCATAGAAATAAAACCGTATACTTGACCAACATATTTAATTTTTTAGGCACTACCTATGGCACAAGTGTTACCAGTCAATCTTCTTTACTAGTGCGCCTAGTTTTGAATGGTGCAAATGAAGTATCCTATTTAAGCATGTTTCCTTCTGGCGGCACTTTGATTTACGAAGGTGGCCACCAAGTTAAGAAAATTCAAACTGATGCCTATTTGAGTTATTTAAAAAAAGGTTGGACATTTAACCCAACAGCTACGACTCAAGCCACGATGTTCCCAGGTGGTTCGTTTGCCATCAATGGTGGTAGTAATATTATTGGCAGCATTCAGCAATATTACCGCAATACACCTCAAGAATATATCGACGAAAAAGGCGTTATCTTTCGTATGCTTTATGATGCAGAAGGGTATTTAATCGAAAAGAAACGCTACTATGATGGTGCTTTTGAATCTTATAGTTACAACCAATTTAAACAAAAAACACGCTTTAGAGATATGGAAGGTCGCGTGGAATTAATGACCTATGATGCAAAAGGCAATTTAACCCAAAAACAAGTGGGCATCAAAGAAATCGCAGGTGTAGATACTAACCAACCTGAATACGCTGTTTATGAATGGGAATATTACCCTTCTGGTCACCCTAATCAGTATTTGAAAAAAGCTGCCATAGATGCAAATGGCAATCGAACCGAGTATATTTATAATTCGAACCACTTCTTGATTCAAGAAATTCAAGCCCCAGATAATCTTGGCGATACCCAAGCTGTAGTGGCCTATTCATATGATTCTTACGGCAGATTTTTAAGCACCTCAGACCCTCGTGGTAGAACAACTGTTTTTGAATACGACCAAAGAGATCGTCAAGCAAAAGTTACTTATAATGATGGTTCCGCTGACCGTGTGTTTTATGGGCTGCCTGGTTCCGGTCATGAAAACCTAATCGTCAAAAGGGTAGACCGCAACGGAAATGTCACTGAATTTGATTTTGATGGCAATGGCCGAAAAATTAAAACGACAACAGGCCATTTAACAATGGATTACAGTGGCAACCAAGCCGTTGTTGCAAACCCACTAACAAAAGTAGAAGAAATTTGTGGTTATCTTTACGGTACGAATCATGCAAAATCTTCATGCTTACTAGCAGGTGAATTAACTACCTATGAGTTTGATGGTCGTAACCGTTGGAATGTAAAAAATGTAAAACCAAATACAGCCACAACTTTAACAACCACGCGCAGCTACACCAATGGCAATCAATTGTTTGAAGAAACTGACCCTTTTAACCGCCGTACGATTTATGCCTATAGTTGGGTAACAAGCTATATGTATAGAGTCATTGTAGAAACTGTACCCGGTAATGTTTTTGATTATTCTGCCTTATATGCTGTTTACGGGCAAAACATCAACAATGCCCCTTATGTTGTTACTTCCTTTTCAAATGATCTGACAGGTTTAACAACCCAAGTGACCGACCCAAGAGGAATCAAGCAATTAAAAACCTATGATAGTAGAAGAAGGCTATTGGAACAGATCGAAGCCTACACCACAAGCGATGCAGCTAAAACAGTAACAATTTATGATGCAAATTCGAATGTTGTTGAAGTGCAACATCCGCGAAATTTTGATAACACCGACCCTGAATTTGGCAAATGTAGAACTGTCTATACTTATACTGGCCGAAACTTATTAAAATCAAGAACCGAAGGTTTTGGTTCAGCGGTACAAGCCACTGAAAGTTTTACTTATTATTTAGATCAAAGAGAGCATACTCAAACTGATTTTAAAGGCAATGTATGGACAACCATTTGGCATATTTGCTGCGGTCGTTTGCAAGCTAAAGTTGACCCATTAGGTAACGGTACTTTGTTTGATGTTGATTATGCCGGGAATGTCGTTCACACGGTTTCAGGTTCTGATTTCCCACTTGATTACACCCAATATGTATGTAATAACCAACCTGTTACTGCCTACAATGATGTCACTACGAGATTTGACGAAAGAAATCGTCCAACCCATACCACCGTTTGGTTAGCACCAATAGGTGTCATCACCAATAAGGGTCGCCCAGCTTTAGGCAATGGCCAAATTCCGATTGCAGGTGAAGATGGTGTGCCAGCCTCTGATGGTTTGACAACGCGCTATGTGTATGACGACAATTTAACCGATAATGTTGGTTTAGATGTAACTTATGCCGCAAATTTAGTTGGTTTGAATTTAGGTGCAAATTCAGATGGTTCGGCGGTTGAAATCACTAACCCAGAAGGTGAAAAGACATTGGTAATCAGAGATGGTTTAGGTCGCGAAATTAAAACCGTTGATGGTGTTAACCATGAAAAACAAATGGTGTATGATGTGGTGGTAAGTGGTCTAGTTGAAACTACTGTAATTACAGCACCAAGTACTTTAGCATTAACCAGCAAAGCGCAAGCGGATAAATTGGGTCGCGTGCAAAAAGCTATCGATGCTGAAAATCAAGTTTCTTTATTTGAGTATGACAACAATAAAAATCTAGTGAAAAGCAGAGATGCAAATAGCGTAGGTTTAAATTGTGTTTTTGACAATCGCAATCGTGATAAATCATGCACAGATACAAATGGCGCCACAACAAGCAGAATATACAACAAACATAACCAAGTCATTTCGAGAAAAGATGCATTAAACAAAACAGAAACCTGCATCTTTGATGCACGCGACCGGCAAGTTTCATGCACCAACCGCATTGGCTCCGTCGTCTCTCAAATTTATGATGCCAACAACAATGTGCTTTCCGTGACTGATGGTCAAGGCAACGCCACCCAATATGTTTACGACCAAAGAAATCTACAGGTTGAAAGAATTTTCGCTGATACCGAAGATGCCACCGATAAAGTGGTTTTCACCTACGATGCAATTCAAAGAAAAACTTCTCAGACTGATCAAGCTGGCGTAACCATCAGCTACCAGTTCGATATGGCGAATCGTTTATTACAAAGACAATACCCTGACGCCTTAAATGATGTTTTCTCTTATGACCAAGCATCCAGATTAACCCAAGCCGTAAGCAATCGTTATCAAAACACCGTAACTCGAACTTACAATAGTGACTCAACTGTAGCAACCGAAGGTCTAATTACAAACGGCGAAAACTACCAGATTTCTCACTCTTTTGATTCGGCCAAACGCAATTACCAGACCATTTACCCAAATGGCAAAGTTATAGGCAAGGCCTTTACAAATAGAAACCAATTGTCTTCCATAGCTTATGACGGCAATTTAATGGCAAATTTTCAATATGACCCAGGTCGACGAGAAATTAGCCGAGGTTTAGGTAATGGTCTATCGCAAACTACTAATTACAATTTAGATAACACCATTAGCCAAAAATCTGTTGCAGGTATCACAAATTTTTCGTATACTTACAATGCGAACAAACAGAAGTTATCGGAAACCGATGGAACCATGTCAAGCCTAAGCCAAACATTTTCTTATGATTTTGAGAATAGACTTACAAGTTGGTCAAGTAATGGCACTACATTAAACGAAACTCAATCATGGAATCTAAGTTTAGAAGGTGCTTGGAATAGCACAACTGTTAACGGCAATACCGAAAACCGAACATTTAATCAAACTTATGAAATATTAACATCAAATGCCAATGCAATGACACATGACCGCAAAGGCAATTTGACTACAAATAAAGACGGCTCACTTTACACATGGGACTTCGACAACCAATTAGCCTTCTCAACCGCAGGCACGCCAAGTGTAAATGCCGCCTACGCCTACGATGCTTTAGGTCGCCGAGTTTCAAAATCAAGTGGCAACACGATTACAGTATTCGTTCACACCAACTACCAAATCGCCACTGAATACAAATCATTCAACGGCGGTGCGTTTACTGAAAATCAAAGTTTTGTATACGCATCTTATATCGACGACCCAATTGCTCTAATCAGCACCAACGGTACTTATTTTTATCACAGCAATCAACAATTCAGTATAGCTGCCATCACAGACAGCAATGGCAATCTAAGCGAACGCTATGGGTATAATGCCTACGGCAAGCCTGTAATTATTACCGACAGCATCTTAGTCGACAACCCTTACTTTTTCACAGGCCGTCAGTTAGATTCAGAAACAGGCTTGTTTTATTTCCGTGCCAGATATTACGACGCAAGTTTGGGGCAGTTTATTTCGCGTGACCCTATAGGTTTTGTGGATGGTATGAGTTTGTATCGAGGGTATTTTGCCTCGAATGGTCTGGATGCCTTTGGCTTAGATGATTCTGATCAAACCAAAAAGCCAACTGTACCACCTGCTGATATTGTACCAGGGCACATAGTAACCATGATCACAGACAAGGCAGTAGTTACCAAAAACAATGCTAGCGCGAGCTTTGCGCTTTGGGTTGAGTTGCCAGAAAGTCAAAGAGGTCGGATAGAGACTGGATTAACAAGTGCGCAAGATATTGCTGATACTGCCGAAAGTTTAGTGAAGAAAAAGGGTCAATGTATTAGTACATTAAATTTAGTTGGACATGGTAGTGCAGCTTTAGGTGTAACTTCCTCTGATTCCCCAAGATTTGAACAAGGCATAGCAGGTGGACCAAATTTTTATATGCCAGAGAGTGTAGTAGCCTCAATAACAGCAAGTGTTTGCCCAAATGGTGTGATTAATATATGCGCCTGTAATCCTGGTAATGCAAACACTGAAGCGGCTGGGCAAGCGTTAGCTAATCTTCTTCAGAGGAAGGTATGTTTTTGCAAAGGTACGGTTAATAATGGTTGTAATTGTGTTAGTGGTACTCGAATTTGTAAGTCGCCAATAAAAAAACCATAAATAGAATATGAAAAACAATTTTATAAATCACAAACGAAAACTATTGGTTGCTTGTGTGGTGAGTGTATTGTTAGCGGGGATTGCCAAAGTTTATTATTTTGATAAAAATATTAATTTCAAGGCTAACAAAATAAATTCTGTATGGGTAAATTTGAAAAATGCAGACGGTTCCTTTGATTCCAAAAAATATTATTGTGATAATTTACAAAAAGAAATGTTCGTTAAAACCATAAAGAAATTTGAAAGTGGCACCTTACCTAACTATCATTTTTTAATTGGAAACATATCTTTTAATTTTAATTCTACTGAAACTATTATTGCTCAAATATCTTCAAGCGAAGATAAAATTTATATTAAGACTGGCAAAAATGTGTTTTCTGGCAAAATAGATTTGAATGATTTTTTTAAAGAATTAAATCTAATTTTTGGTAGATATTCTGGAAACGATATTAAAACCATACAGTTAAAAATAGAAAAAGGTGAAGAAAACCCATATTTCTTGGATGGTGGAATTTTCGAGCCTAAAAAAGGTTCCTTTGATCAAATTGTGGATCGTTTAAAAAAAAGCAAAACATATCCTATTTGCTCGTTGATGTATTATGGTGACTTTATTATTGAGACAAAATCAGGAGAAAAATACAAAAGCACTCTATTGCATTATGAAAATAATCTGTTCTTTGTTGAAGATTGTTATTACTATGTTGACAATAAAATTTTAGAATTCTTTGAAGAAATAAAACAATAAAACAAGGAAGTATGCCTAACAATTCAAATGATGACTTGTTATCAGCAAATTTTTCGTATACTTACAATGCAAACACAACGAAGCCAGGAAGGCCAAGTTGAGGTCGTTAGACCCCATACAACTAAAAAACATAACGGGCGAGCACAGGGATGTGCGAGGCAACAAGAAAGACTTCAGAAACAGATGGAACCATGCCAAGCTTAAGCCAAACATTTTCTTATGACTCTGAAGTACACACCAATTACCAAATCGCCACCGAATATAAATCAATCAACGGCGGCGCATTCACCGAACATCAAAGTTTCGTTTACGCCACCTATATCGACGACCCAATTGCTCTAATCGGCACTAATGGCACTTATTTCTATCACAGCAATCAGCAGTACAGTGTCAGTTCTATAACAGACAGCAATGGCAATTTAAGCGAACGCTACGGCTACAATGCCTACGGCAAACCCGTAGTCATTACCGATAGTATCTTAGTCGATAACCCTTACTTTTTCACAGGCCGTCAGTTAGATTCAGAAACAGGATTGTTTTATTTTCGCGCCAGATATTACGACGCAAGTTTGGGGCAGTTTATTTCGCGTGACCCTTTGAATTATGTTGATGGTATGAATTTGTATAGAGGGTATTTTGCTGTGAATGCATTAGATCCAATGGGTCTGGATGGTGGGGCAACGGCGATAGCAGTAGCAGTTGGAATAGGCGTGGTCACTACATATTATGCAACTGGGTGTGATTCAGGTGCAACTAGAGTTGCTGCTTACAAAGTGGGTTGTCAGTTAGGTTGTAAAAAACCGTGTGGTACTATTTATGTGGCTCATGGCCAATATGAAGGGTCGAGAGAAGAAATTTGCCAACGAAATTGGCTTGGTAGGGGTACTTGGTACCCAAGAATTGGTGCAGGAACATTATCTGTAGATAAACCTTGTAACGCTAAATGCGCAGAGGGTGATGAAACATTGGCTGATGTATTGTATAATCAACTATGGGATTAAAGGAGTTTTAGCTGTGTTTAAAAGCTTTTTTGTTTTTATAATGTGTTGCATGTTTTCTGGTTTAGAAGTCATTGATGAGACCAGTGTAGTTAGGTCAAGAAAATGAAGAATAAACATTATAAGACTATTGTGATTTGTGCTTTCTTGGCACCAAATTCGATAATGACTGGTTTATTTTTTGGCATTGTAAGCGATTACGGGCTGTTTAATAGACATAGTATTCAATTAAATGCGCCATCTTTTGTAGATCAATATGGGATGGGCATTATTGTGGCAGGGGCATTATCATTTGCTGGATTGGCAACTGCCATTGCATTGTATTATATTGATAGATTACAAAGTAAAACATAGAATTATAGAGGATGAATTGTTATAAAAAAAATTTGGCGGCTGAGAAATTTTTTTAATACAAAATGATTTCAAATCGTCAAGAGTGTATTGGTGTTAACAAGAGTAAATAAACGCCACCCAATATATCTTTACGACCAAAGGAATCTACAGGTAGAAAGAATTTTCGCTGATACCGAAGATGCCACCGATAAAGTGGTTTTCACCTACGATGCAAGTCAAAGAAAAACTTCTCAAACCGACCAAGCGGGCGTAAATATTTCGCATCTATTTGATATTTTTAAAGAATTATTCTCACAAAGACACGAAGATTACAAAGAATTCAAATAAGATGAGTGAGCAGTTATCATTCAAATTTAATTTACTTTGTGTGCTTCGTGCCTTTGTGAGAGAATTAATAATATTGGGCTTTTCTTCTCTTGTAGTAGGTGCATTGTGGAATAAACGGCAAAGATTCAGTCTTGTGCTTTTTGCTAAGGCCTTCACGAACCGAAGTCAATTATCTTTTATAGCTTATGATGACGGAAATTTAATGGCGAATTTTCAACATGACGCATTTATGAGAGAAGCCACTAGAAGTGGGTGTGTTCGCCTTATGATGTGGCTTTGGTAACACCATACGGCAAACACACCATTTTTAAGGTTTCACAAAACTTCATCATAAGACGAATACACCCAATTTAATTAATGAGGGCTGTTCTTTTTTGTCCTTTGTCTTCACTACCAGACCACGGAGGGTCTGGTTACGCAGTCTTTTGAGTAGCCAGATCGGCGATATGTCGCACCACCGTTGTCTGGTAGAGAAGTAGCCTATTAATGCTTCACAAAACTACATTTTAAGACGAATGCACCCTTAGCTGAGGCTTAGGTAATGGTTTAAACCAAACAACGAATTACAATTTAGATAATACCATTAGCCAAAAATCTGTTCCTGGGATTTCAAATTTTTCGTTTATTTACGATGTAAACCATACATGCGGCAATATGAAAAAGCTAGGCTATTTTTGAGAAGCCATTACAGTTACTTTTGGTTTGTTGAATTGCTTTGGTAGCCAAGTCGAAATTGCAGGAAAACAATAAATTATTAGTACTACAATCAATTGAATTGCAATAAAAGGAACGATTCCTTTGTAAATGTGAGAAGTTTTAATTTCTTTAGGTGCTGAGCCCTTTAAATAAAAAAGTGCAAAACCGAAAGGAGGTGTAAGAAAAGAGGTTTGTAGGTTTAGGGCCATTAATATTGAAAGCCATAACAAATCGATTTTGTAATGTAAAAATAAAGGATACATAATAGGGATGACAATGAAACAAATTTCTAAAAAGTCTAAAAAGAACCCTAAAAAAAACATAATAAGCATTAAAAATAGAATGACGACGGCTGCTGAAAAGTCCATTTTGGTGACGAAGTCAAGAACTAAAGTTTCGCCTTCGATACCTCTGAAAACTACGCCAAAAAATTGGGCGCCAATTAAAATAGCAAAAACCATTGCTGCAAGTTTGGTTGTTTCGTAACAGCTATCTTTTAGGGCTGACCAAGAATATTTTCTTTTACAAATCGTAATAAGTATGGTCCCAACTGCGCCACATGCAGCAGCTTCTGTAGGTGTAGCAAGGCCGTACATTATCGACCCTAAAACGATAAAGACTAAAATGACGGGTGCAGAAAGCGCTATAAGTATTTCTTTGACAGAGTGTCGGTCGGTGCCATTTATGTTATCAGGACTCATTTTTGGTGCAAGACTTGGTTTTATGGTAGTTGCTACCAGTAAAAACAGAGCGTAGCCTAGTACTAGTAAAAACCCTGGAATAATTGCTGCTAAAAATAAATCCCCTACTCCGACTTGCATCATATCGCCTAATAAAACTAAAACGATGGAAGGGGGAATGATTTGACCAAGTGTGCCTGAAGCAGCAATGATGCCACAGCTCATTTCGGTATTGTATTTATATTTTAGCATGGTTGGTAAAGCGATAATACTCATAGTAACTACGGTTGCGCCAATGATGCCTGTTGTGGCTGCTAAAACAGTGCCAACAATTAATACACTTAAAAAAAGACCACCTTTAATACTTTTGAATAAATGCCCCATAGCTTCTAAAAGCTCTTTTGCAATCCCTGTTTTTTCGAGCATAATTCCCATAAACGCAAACAATGGCACAGCCATTAAGTTCACTTTATTAACAATGCCAAAAATTCTGCTAGGCACCATACTGAAATCAGATAAATGGAATAGGTCGCAAGCATAGCCGATAAACCCAAAAATAATGGCAACACCCCCTATTGTAAAAGAAACGGGAAATCCAATTAATATACCAATAAGTAAAGTTAGGAACATTAATAAAGGTAGAATATCGGCGGTACTCATTTTTCAGTTTCAGCTTTTTGGGATAATATAAAAATTTGTTTGATGATGTTAGAAAACCCTTGTAAGGCTAAAAGCACAAAGCCAAAAGGAATAGCTCCTTTTATAACCCAACGGTAAGGCATACCGTTGGGGCTATCAGAAATTTCGCTTATTTGAAAGGAAGCGTAAGAATAAGAATACCCATAGCGAATAATAATATAGCAAATAGGAAACATAAAAAAAATGATACCGCATATTTCTACCCAAGCTTTCACTTTAGGGTTAAATTTATTATAAAGTATATCAACACGAACATGCCCATCTTCTTTTAGTGTGTGTGCAATGGCTAATAAAAAGCCTAGGCCAAAAAAGTGCCATAATAATTCGTCAAACCAAACATAGGAAGTTTGAAACAGATATCGTGCTAAAACAGATGTTAATGTAAAAATGATTAGGCAAAATGTAAAAAAAGCACCTAATCTGAAAAAAAATAAATTAAGGGCATTAATATACTTGTCTAAAACGCAAAGGATTTTCATTGTTATGATTTTAATGCTTTCACAAAAGCTCGTTCTGATATTTCTTGGTATGGTTCGTATATCCCTTGGAACTTGGAATAGCTCTCATAAATTTTTTTGGTCATTTCATTTTTAGCGGCCAACTCAGCAATTACTTCTTTTGCAAATGCTTTCATTTGTTTGACTACTTCAATTGGAAATTCTTTGAATTGTACAGTGCCTTCTTGTAGCATTTTTTGATAGTATTCAGAATCTTTGAGAATCCATTCGTTTAACATATGTCGATTCGTTTCAGCTGCACAAACGGTTACGATTTCTTTTAAATCTTCTGGTAGTTTAGCGTAGGCATTTTTATTTATGATTAACTCGAGCATTGAGCCTGGTTCGTGCCAACCCCCAACATAATAGAATTTAGCCGCTTTGTAAAAATCCATTATGTAGTCATGATAGGGGCCAACCCATTCGGTTGCGTCAATACGACCGGTTGCAAGAGAAGTGTAAATCTCGCTTTGAGGAATTGTTTCTGCTGAAGCGCCGGCTTTATTGATTACTTTGCCGCCTAAGCCAGGCATTCTCATCTTGAGGCCTTTATAATCTTCTATCGTTTTGATTTCTTTGTTAAACCACCCACCCATTTGTACACCTGTGCTACCGCATGGTATCGGCACTAGATTATGAGGTGCATATAATTCCTCCCAAAGTTTTAAGCCGCCTCCATTATATATCCAACTATTCATGCCATCGGCGTTTAAACCAAAAGGTAAGCCTGTAAAAAATTCACATCCTGGTACTTTGCCGCTCCAAAAATAAGAAGCAGAATGACCCATTTCGATGGTGCCATCTTTGACTTTATCGAATAACTCAAATGCAGGGAACAATTCGCCGGCACCGTAGACTTTTATATTTAAGCGGTCGTTACTAATTAATTTGACTTTGCGTGCAAACTCAATGACTCCGTCACTCCAAATAGGGAGGTTTTTACTCACAACTAATTGTAGTCTCCAATTAAATTTTTCAGAATTTGTTGACTGCGATGCAGTTGAAGTTGCAGGTTTGTCGCATGCCCCAAGAGCTAATGCGCCTGTGGCAATGGATGCTGTAGTGATAAATTTTCTTCGATTCATAAAAAAACTCATAAGTGATCTTTTAGGTGCTACGCAGTGCTATTTTTAATATTAGCAATTTGTCTAAAAACCCCCAACTTGGGCGTCTGAGTAGTGAATTTTGTAAAGGTCGAATTTTACAGAATTTACCTAATATTAAAAGGAAAATAGGGGGGATAACTACCAAAGGGAAGTTTGGCAAATGCTAGGAATTGTGCAATTTAGTTGTATTAGTAAGATTTCAAATGGGAAAATAAAAGCTATGGAGTCTATTGATTACACTATTTTGCAGCAGGGAAAACTTTTTGCCAAGCATTTTCAGCATATCGTTTTACTTTTTCGTTATTGTCTTTTCTTAAACGGTCTATGATTTCAGTAGGTGCTAGAGCAGGGTTTAATTGCCATAAAACTAGAGCGTTACGAATAAAACCTTCTCGTTTGAGTCGTTTTGCGGCTGAATTTTTAAATATTTTTTTAAATGTATCTTCTGTGAATTCTAAGACATTTTGTAAGTTTAGTTCATCTATCGGGTGATTTTCTGTGTAAAGCATTTCTTCTAGAATTTGATGGGGTGATTTGTTCCAAGGGCATGCCTGCTGACAAATATCGCAACCATATAGCCAATTATCTAATTTCGAAGTTTGATCTAAATTCCCTCGTTTTTCTATTGTTTGGTAGCTTGTGCATAAATTGCTATTTAATACATAAGGCGCGGTAAATGCTTGCGGCGGGCAAGCGTCTAGGCATTTGGTGCAAGTGCCGCATCTATCGTCAGCAGGTGAGTCGTAATCACTAGCCACTTGATCGGTTATGATTTCGCCAAGAAAAAAATAGGAGCCTAGTTTTTGATTTATTATCATTGTATTTTTGCCTTGCCAACCAATACCAGCGTTTCTGGCAAATTCTCTTTCTAATAAGGGAGAGGTGTCTACGCAAACACGATAATTAAATTCGTTGTTATGTAAATTAGAAAGTTGTTTGGCTATTTCGTGTAATTTTGATTTAAGCCAAACATGGTAATCTTCCCCTCGAATGTAGGAGGCGATATTCATATTTTTGCCCGCGGGTTTTGGGTTATAAAATTTTGCAACAATTAACACGCTTTTGGCGTTTTTCATATATAGGGTGGGGTTTATTTTTTCTTCCGCACGGTTTTTCAGCCATGCCATTTCTCCTTCATAGTTTTCTGCAAGCCATTTCATGAATCGATTTGCCGATTCTGGGTTTATTTCAGCACGGCACACCCCGGAAAGGGAAAAACCGCTATCTTTGGCAATTTTTTTGAAATGAGCCGTATTTAAGGGGATTTCCATTATATGTAGATAAGGTAGTTGTTTTATTGAGCATTTGACTACTTTATCTTGTATCTGTTTGATTTTTCTATGGAATTTTGGTTTTATTTTAAAGAAACATACTGGATATGACGAAGTATTAAATGTGTTTGAAATATTTAGAATTTGTTGAACGATCATATTGATTGTCTTAACATATTGAAAAATATGATGTTATGAATTTAATGAGATTGTATAATCTTTTAAATGTAGCATAGTGGGTTTCTATTAGGAGTTTTACCTTGATCGCTCAAAATGCAGTATATACGGACAAAGCTTTTGCTGATGAAATATACGAAGATTTTATTTCCAGTTTCGGCAAGGCTGCTATTTCCATGGGTCACAAAAGGATAACAGGGTTAGTTTTTTCGGTGTTATTTTTAAGCGAAGAGCCATTATCATTAGATGATATAACCGAAGAACTGGAAACATCAAAAGCCACAATATGTGGCACAGTAAAAGATTTGCTCAAATTAGGTTTTATTCAAAAAGCTTGGGTTAAAGGTTCGCGTAAAGATTATTATATTGCTGAAAAATCAGTCAATGTTTTAGTTCAAAAGGCCTTGCAATCGATGTTGGGTTCGCGCTTGGAAACTACACATGCCTTCGTTGATCGCATCCAAAAAAAGATTATAAAAATGAAAGAAATGGGTGTGGTCGATGAAAAGTTAGATCATTTTCAAACAAAGATTGAGGAGATCAATAAGCTTCATACCTGTTTGACTAAACTAATCGTGCTTTTTGATAGCCCTTGTTAATTTTTAAGGTGTGTTCGCCTCATGATGTGGCACCACCTTTGCCTAGTAGAGAGTCTGGTAGAGAAATCGCCTATTAAATCTTCGCAAAACTGCACCATAAGACGAATGCATCGAATCTAATTAATGAGGGTTGTTCTTTTTGTCCATAGTCTTCACTACCAGACCACGGAGGGTCTGGTTACGCACTAAAAGCTTAAGTTGATGCTATGAGAAGCAGATTTTGCACTCTACAATTCATTTCCAAAAACTAATCATCAATGCTATTTTGTCCGACAGGTGAAAGATATTGATAAGGAACAGTTTGAGTCTTTTTTTCTTGATCATCAAAAAACAAATTGTTTCTAATGATATTGCCTTCATGCTCCGTAACTAGTAAGCCAGCGTATTTGCCAGCTTCTTCTTGAGAGTTGTTTTCTATAATGTTGTTTTCGATGATATTAAAATAAGAATTTCTCGCTTCGATGCCATGGCGTCCATTTTTACTACAGATATTGTGGGAAACGATACTATAGCGGTCTGGCTTTTGTAGTCCGCCAATACCATGTCTGCGATTATTGATGAGTTGATTGCCGATACATTGAATTCTATTAACATTTAAACAAAAGAAGAACCCATCTTGGGTATTATTGATAGAGATATTGTTTGCAAAAATACTATTTGATATGCCAGTGCCAGGGTGAATACCTTGCCCAATACAACCATCCACTATGCAATTGGCAACTCGATTGCGACTACCGGTTTGAATGCCAATTCCATCGCCTGGGTAGTCTTTTATGTACACATTTTCAACGATTACTTCGCTACAGCGTCGCGTGTGAATAGCAGCATTTGTGAAATCTGTTTTTTCTCGATTGCGATCGGTTGTTTTGCCGTTAATGGATAAATTTAAAATAGATATTTTGTCAACTTCGTTTGCAAAAAAAACAGGAAACCAATTCACTGCAATAATTTTATCTTTAGTTAGATATTGAATATCTGGAAGTGCAAATACGGGTTGCAGTTCAATAACATTGCCTTTGATAGAAGAAACAACGCCGTGTTTACTATGCCAACCGCCTTCATCGCCTGATTTGATACAATATTCATGGCCTAATTCAACGCCTGTAGTGTTTTTAGCTTTGAAGCTATTTGTGTTTTTAGGAATGTCATCATAGACTTCTAAATGTCTTTCTGCTGGGCGTGTAATGATTGTTGCTCGACCTTGCCCTTGTATGGTAACATTTGGTTTTAGGATAATGCTGCGATACACTAAAAATTCGCCGGCGGGTATATTTACAATGCCGCCTGATGCAGGTAAAGCATCAATAGCTTCCTGAATCCCAGCGGTTAAAGATTGAGGATAGTTACTTGGTGAAACTAGTTGTGAACTCATTAAAAACCCTTACTTGAAAAATCATAAAAATTGTTGAGGTGAAAGATAAATATATTCAGTTTTCCTTCAAGAAAATAGACTACATCAGTAATGGTTTATTTTTGAGACAAGAATCATTAAATGATAATTGCTATATGTAAATACTGGGCTTTTTAATGAAAACGGGGAAGGCTTTACATGTTGATTATTTTGGTTTTACGGCAGACCATAAACCCAAATTTCTGGCTTTTTGGAGAGGCGTATATTTAAAATCTTTATATACATTAATATTTTGGAAGCCCGCATTGCTTAATAAATCTATAATTTCAAGTTTATCAAAGCAATAAAGTTCCATTAGGTCAAAAACTTGTTTTTTGTTTATCGTTTTATCTTTGATTGTAAAGCGTTCTTGTAGGATTTTTTTTTGTTTATTATATTTCAAGTATAAATCGATATAAATTCCCCAATCTTCTCTGGCGTATGTTTCGGCATAGGTATATTTAGAAAGACTTAGAATTTCTTTTGAATAAAACTGGGAAGAAAAAATTAATTTCCCATTTGGTTTTAGTGCTTTATAAAAATTTTCGAATGTTTTAATTTGTTTTGCTTTATTTGTAATGTGATGAATGCTATTTAGCGGAATAATAATCAGGCTGTATTTTTCTTTTTCTTTTAGCTCGGTCATATCTATTTTTTTAATTTTTGGCTTAAGATTAAAAAATTTAGCTTTTATTTTTAGCATTTGAAGCATTTCTGCAGAGATATCTATCCCAGAAATAGGGATGCCAGCATTCATAAGTGGTAAAAAAATACGCCCTGTTCCACAACCAACTTCTAAAACAGGACCATTGGCTTTTTGGGCTTCTTTTAAAAAGAAATCAATTTCTCCTGGTAGTTCTTTATAGGTATCGATGCTATATATCATATCGTAATATATAGCAAATTGTTGGAAGTTATCAGTCATTTATTAAAAATATAAATTAGTCTTCTGTTTTACGGCCGAGAGCTTCTTCGGCTACTTTTTGGATCTGGATTTGTGAAGTTTGTACGCCAATATATTTTTCTATTAAGTTATGAAATAGATAGATTAATGGGATCAAACCTACGGCCACCATAAGTTTAAAAATATAGGCTAAGGAAGCGTTTTTCCAAAAGACGCTCATTGTCCATTCGCCAGGCAATACAAATCCAATGTATAATACAATAAAGGTGTCAATTAATTGAGAAACTATGGTAGAGCCAGTTGCTCGAAACCAAATCATTTTTGACCCTGTTTTGTCTCTGATAAGCCAAAATACGAAGACATCTAATAATTGGCTAGCTAAAAATGCAAGGATGCTACCAATTATAATGTATTGAGATGGGCCGAATACTGCTTTATAATTATCATTGGATACAGGGGAAAAACTAGTTGCATCAATATAGATGCCGATCGTGATGATAACGAACATGTAGGAGATTAGGCCTACCGTAATGAAAGAAAGTGTTATTACGCCTTTTCTACCATAATATTCGTTTATTAAGTCGGTAGTTAAAAATACTACAGGCCATAGTATTATTCCAAGGCTTAATACAAAAGGGCCAAGGGAAAATAACTTACCTGCAATTAGCTCCGCAACGATGGCATTTGTTATGAAGAAACCAGCTAAAATAATAAATACTTTGTCTTTGCGAGAATTTATATCCAACGGAACTCCTTTGTCATGCGAACATGTATAAATGAGGATGTGGAATATACCAATAGCCTAAAATCTTTCAAATATAAACAATTTTTGCATGAACATTACCTAAATGCTAATAGGTTTCGACTGCTTTTTACAAAGTAAGGGCTGCTAGAGTTGAGGAATTCAGTGTAATGTAAAAAGTAGATTTCAAGTCGAAACACAAATTTTTGATAGTATTTTGGGTTTTAGCGAAAATAAATAAAGTTGTGACGCCGAGATTCGGCCTTTTGGCGTTTTTTACCAGTCCTAGAAGGCCTGATTGCCAAGGTATTTAACGAGAATGTGAAATGAGTAATACATTTTCTCCACTAGCTCTATACTAAGTCAAAAACCCAATTTATTTAAAAGTTAATTTCAAATTGCAATCTTAAGAAAATGAACATATTAAGTATTAATTTCAGGGGAATATTAATCTTTAATTTTTTAGAATTTTGTTTAAAATCCCATCGATTTGTAAACCCCTCATCTTACACGAGAATTGTATTAGAGATTGGTAGCAACCGATCTTTTGTCTTGTGCTTAAGATAAATATCTCAACCAACTTTATAAGGAGTGTTATGTCAAAGAGATGTACTATTCAATTTGTTTTTTTTATTTTAGCTGCACTATTTGTGTCGGCTAATTTGGTGGCACAAGAAGACCCCTATGAGAATTACATAAAAACAAGCAAAGATTTTAAAGCCATCAAGCAAGATAAAGAATGGATGCATAAGGCCTGGCCAACTTGGGTGCATATGCCATGGTATTATCAGTGGACAATTGGTTGGAATGATGAAGCAGGTAAATTTAGTCATGATCATGGTTATTTTGGGGCTTTTACCGATCATGGTAACCCTAAATATTTAGAGTGGATAAATAAATACAAATTAACTTTTTACAATGACCATACTGCGGGTAAAGGGGATTTGCATATTCATCCTAATAAAATCAATAACAAGATTTGTGCAGAAGTAAAAGATAGAGAACCGTTTTTGAATGATGCCACAAAAGATAAATTGAAGGCAAAAATCAAAGCAAATATTAGTAGTATTATGTCATCGCCTTATCGTGCTGCTTATTCCCTTGACGATGAAATTAGTTGGGGTGGGTTTGTTAAGCCATGTATGTGGAAGATAACAGATGATATTCATTATAGAAACTGGTTAAAAGAAATTTATGGTGAAAAAAATGTTCCAGAAAATCCAGGTTGGATAAGTTATGAAAGCTTTCGCAAAAAGCTAAAGGAATGGTCGATCGGTGATTTTGATTGTCATCAATTTGTGGATCAATTAAGTTTTAATGATTCGTATTGGGCAAACTTGTTAGGAGAATTAGCGGAATATGCCAATGAAATTGACCCTGCTACACCGGTTGGTTTCGTGGGTGGTCAATCACCAAATACTTTTGGTGGGTATGACTATGCTAAAATAATGAAAAAGATTCAGTTTTTGGAGGCCTATGGTTTAGATGATACACAATCGTTAGTAAGATCTCTAAACCCAGGTAACGCCATGCCGGTAGTATCTACCCATTTTCATAAAAGTGTAAATGATACGATTTGGCAAACTTGGTATAGTTTAGCCCACGGTAATAGAGGTTTTATCGGGTGGGTTGAAAAATGGTTTGATGGCCCCACACCAAAATCATTTCATAAAGAAGTAGGGCCGCATTATATTGAAGTTTCGAAAACAATTAGCCCATTAGTTTCAAAAGCTACTTGGGTAAATGACAAAGTTGCAATTTATTACAGTCATAATTCATTTCAAATGAGTTGGATTTTAGATGCAGAGGCACATGGCTCAACTTGGATAAATAGAAATGGCGATCATTCGCGCGGTACTTCACATCAAGTTGGTAAAGCGTGGAGAAATATGTTGAGAGACGAAGGGTTGCAATTTGACTATGTAAGTTATGAAGAAGTAATTCGAAATGGAGTTCCTAAACAATATAAAGTGTTGATTTTGCCAGCTGTTTATAGTTTATCTGACATTGAAGCCAAAAAAATCAAAGAGTTTTGCCAAGATGGCGGAACAGTTATTGCTGATTTTCTATGTGGAATTTTTGATCACCATGCCAAAGGTCGTAAAGCCGGTGGTGTGTTAGATGATATGTTTGGGGTAAAGCAAGACCCTAAATGGAAACAAGCGGATATATTTACGAATGGTTTGTGGGTTGAAGTAGACCAAGATGCAAATTGGAGTAATGCTGGAAAATATCAAGCTTTTTTAACCACTTCAAATTCCTGTAAAAAAGATGAAAGTGGCTTTAATATAGCGGTTCCTGCACTTAAAGTGAACAATGTAAATAAATTTGGTAAGGGAACTGCAGTATATATGAACTTATCACCACAGTGGTACAATGCATATAGACAATCTGGTGGTATGGAAGAATGTAAAAAGCGCTCTGTATTTATGAAACATATTCATGATGCAGGTGTTAAGCGTTGGGTTGAAATACAAGATGCTACAGAAAAAGAGTTCGGTTATGAAATCTCTTATTGGGAAAATAATGGCAGAACTTATTTATTTTTGTGTAGTAATCCAGAAAGCGCTACAACTGAATTAGGTGGCGGTAATTCAATTGGTTTAAAATCGGATTTAGTTACAGTTACACTTGCTTTCAACAAACCATTAAAAGGCGTGAAGAATGAAAGAAGTGGTGATACTTTAGGGCAAGGTAAATCGTTCAAAGTATCATGGAAGCAAAATGAAGCTGTCGTTTTATCATTTGAAGGTCACCCTTATAAATAAGTTTGTCTTACAACCCCCTTTTGCTTTGCAATAGGGGGTTTCTATTCTTTACTAGTTCTCAATTTCAACCTTCTCGTTCTTGACCATTTGCAATGTGATTAGGCAAGAATAAAGAGCCTTTTTAATTATCTTGCAAATTGTGGTATAAGTCATATAAAATAAGTCAGCGAGAAGATTATATTATTTCTTGGCATTGATTATGGCTCGCAATTTAATCATAACGATTACGCTTTATTTACTGTTTTGCGCAAATATAGCCAACGACAATCAAAAAAAATATACCATAAAAAGCAAATTGCCAGAAGCCCAAGTTTTAATTTATGACAATTGGGTAAAAAATGTTTTGGATTCATTTTATAATATTGGTCCGGGTAAAAAATTAGAGTTTTCCCCTACAATTGTTATTTCCAACAAAAAAAATGCTTGGCCAATCCGTTATGTTTTTTATGGGGAAAACTTCTTTGGTTTGCCTCCTGTGAAAATTAGTACAAATCGAATTGAGGTTACACCAAATAAAGAAATCTTGGGTTTAGGCAATAATGAGTTTTATTTTAAGCAAGCCATCGCTAGCCATTTGATTAGTAATAATATTAAAGGCAAAATTCCTTATTGGTTTGAAAAAGGTTTTGTCGCTTATGTAGCTTTTAAAGGTGGTGATAAAAACTGGATTGATAGAAATTACGCTTACATTTTATTTTTAAGTGTTGAGAAAAAAGAAACTAAATCGATTGATCAAATATTGAAATTTAAAACAAATTTCGATACCAAAGAACGATTTTTACAAGAGGCATATAGTTGGGCTTTGGTAAATTGGCTGATGACTCAAAAAGATTTTGTGGAAGCACCTAATAAGATATTGTCATTTAGTAACACTGAAAATATTAATTCTTTTGAGGAGTTAAAAAATAAAAATGCAGAGTGGGTTAAGTATTTAGAAGCAACATTTTATAGCAAATTACCTAGCCAAATGACCATTTCCGCTGAGTGTGAAATCGTATTAAACACTGAGGATTTAACAGGATTATTTTTTACCATGCACAAACGAGGCAAAATTATTACGGATGGTGAAATTGTAACGATGTTAGGTGCCAATATTCAAGAAGCAACTTACCAGAATCTTGTAAAACTTGCTAGCAGTATGCAGCCAACGGTTAGAGAGTTTGCGATTCGTACTTTAGGGCTTATTCCAAATAGGTCTTCTTTAAGTGAAATTATCTCAATTGCTTATAACGACCCTTCTGAGGCAGTTAGGCTTGCTTGCGCAAGAGCGATTCGAAATCTTAACATGGGTATTGCCCCTAAAGATTTAATCGATGCATTAGGTCAAGAAAACCCTAATTTAATTGGGCAGGCGGCATTAACCTTAGCAAGTATTCGCGATACAACAGTTGCTAAAACCATCATAGAAAAACTAGGCTCTATTCGCCCTGAATCTAATACCTTTTCTGTTGTAACCACAAAAAACTATATAAAAGATTTAGATGTTGTTGATGGTGTTTTGGTGCCAGTAATAGGTGTGTATGAAGAAGGTTTTGAAACCAAAGAAACTTTTTTATGGGTAATTGAATTAAAAAATAAGCTGATTCAGTCATTGAATCAACTGCCATTAAACCATCAGGCAAAAACTGCCGAACTTTGGTTTAAGTGGTATCACTCACAATAATTATATATTTTGTTTTCAGTAAAATTTTTGTTTTTGGCTTATTTTAAAAAGTTTTGAAGGAAAGCCTTGGTTCTTTCTTGTTTAGGTTTATTAAATATTTCATCCGGAGCAGCCTCTTCGATGATTTCCCCTTGATCCATAAAAATAATGCGATTACTGATTTTTTTAGCAAAATTCATTTCATGGGTCACGATAGCCATCGTCATTCCTTCTTTTGCTAGAGCTAATATAGTTTCTAGTACTTCGCCCACTAATTCAGGGTCCAAAGCAGATGTTGGTTCATCAAATAACATGATTTTCGGGTTCATTGCCAATGCTCTTGCAATTGCAATGCGTTGTTTTTGACCTCCGGAAAGTCTTGCAGGGTACTCGTTTCGTTTGTCGGGTAGGCCTACTTTTTCAAGTAGCGATTCAGCGGTGAGTATTGCTTGTGCTAGGGGAATCTTTTTTACGGTAATAGGCGCTTCGGTAATATTTTCTAATGATGTCATGTGGGGGAATAAATTAAAATTTTGAAAAACTAACCCAAGTTTTGATAGAATTTGAGCTCTTTTTTGTTGAGAGATAGGCTGTTTTGACGGGGGAACAGGTTTTTGAATTAGCACTTCGTTTTCTATTAAAATTGTACCAGAAGTTATTTCTTCCAGTTGAATAAGGCTACGAAGAAGGGTGCTTTTGCCTGAGCCGCTTGGCCCAATGACGCTAACTACTTCACCTTGGCTAATTTGTAAGTTGATATTTTTCAGGACATTGAGTGCCCCGAAAGATTTATTTACATTTTCCATTGTAATCAAATGAATTTCCTTTTAATATTATTCATATGCTGAATATTTCTTTTCAATTTTTTCAAATACAAAAGTAAAAAGAGTTGTTAAGACTAGATATAAAATAGCAGAAGGAATAAAGATTATAGGTAGCATATTGTTGTTAGAAATTTGGGTAGTGGCATATAGAAGATCGGTCATGCCAATGGCTGAAACGAGTGAAGTGTCTTTTGAAAGGGCAATAAACTCATTGCTCATTGGTGGTATTAATCTGCGATAGGCTTGAGGTATAATAATTTTTCGCATTGTTTGAGCGTAGCTTAAGCCTAAAGCAGTAGCCGCTTCAAATTGGCCTTTATCAATAGAAAGAATTCCCCCGCGAAATATTTCTGCAAAATAGGCGGCGGCGTTTAATGAAAGTGCTAAAAACGCAGCTGGCCATTTGGGTAGCGATAAGCGATTATCTAATAAGGGTAAAGCGTAATAGAAAAAAACAATTTGCATTAATAAAGGAGTGCCTCTAAAAACCCAAATATACAACCAACAGGCTTTTTCTGTGATTTTATTTTTTGTCAATCGGCCTAATGCTAAAAAGAGACCTAAAATAACTCCTAGAAATGCAGAAACCAAAGTTAGTGTTAGCGTTACGATTAGCCCATCAAATAAGGCAGGCAAAAAATTTACGAGATTTTCAAGCGTCAACGATCACTCACCCATCTGCGAAAAAAATTACTTTGTAAGGTCATCAGCAAACCATTTATTTGATATTTTGGTCAAGGTGCCATCGTCTTTCATCGAAGAAATAATTTGATTGACCTGATCGCGCATAGCTTTATTTTTATTGGAAAACGCAATTGCAAGCGGTTCGCTTTCAGAGCTTTCCCATACGATGCTAAAATCATCAGATTCTTGTTTTAAGTAGTATTTTGCAACTACTATATCAACTAGAACAGCTTGAATTCTGCCAATTTTTAAGTCAACAATTGCTTGCGTCACCTTTTGATAGGGAGTATATTCAAGTTTTTTGCCATTTTCCTTTAGTTTTTTTATGTAGTCTTCAGCAGTCGTTGATACTTGAACTCCCGTTAATTTACCTTCTAAATCTTCTATCGACTTTATATCACTGTTGTCTTTTTTGCACACTAGCACCAGTTTATTAGCAATATATGGTTTTGTTAGGGCAAATGCGGTTTCTCGTTCTGGCGTGATGCTTACGGCTGAAATAATGCAATCAAATTTGTTTGTTTCTAGCGCTACAAAAATGCCATCCCAAGATGTATTTATTATTTTAACATTTGATTTCCCAAGCCTTTTGGATATTTCATTTGCAATATCTACATCGAACCCAATGGGGGTTTTGCCATCTTTGTCGACCATTTCCATTGGTGGATAACCGACTTCCATACCGACAAGAAGTTCATTTTCTTTTTTATCACCGCAGCTGAAACAAAAAATGGCCAAAAGTACGAGTTGAAGGCATTTGTAAAAAGTCGAGTTCATTTGAAATCTCTATGGGTTGTATTTCAATTTTGGGAGGTTAGTATACCTAAAATGTGGGGTAAAAAAATGGGTTGACTCGGATTTTATATGATTTTGGTGAGTTAGGCTTGATTTTAGGATGAAAAAGAGAAATTACCTGTAAATATAAGTTAAAATTTGAATAGAAATACCGTAAGTTATGAGTATATTCCGGAAGACGATATGGTGCCTTAAGGTTATATCTTACAAGAAGTTAAAACATTTTATGTATAGTGACGAACCATTCGAATTGTTTTTTTTAAGATAGAGTATTGATAGATGTTTAAAACATTATTACTGGCTAAAACAACTCTAGTAGAAATGATTAGGCAGCCAGCCTATTTTTATATATTTTTTGGTGTGGGTTTAATGATGGTGTTAACCCCATTTTTTACGATGTTTGCATTTTATGATACCAACCGTCTTTTGATTGAGATGGGTTTAGCCTCAATTACTGTAATGAGTTTAGTTGCAGTTTCAATTTCAGCTACGCATTCAATTTATACAGAAATACAAAGAAAAACTGTTTTGTTAATTTTAACAAAGCCAGTTTCAAGAAATTCATTTCTAGCGGGTAAATATTTAGGTGTTGTGGGTTGCGGTGCTGTCATCATTTTTTTTCATTCTTTACTATTAATGATTGTGTTACGAATGGGTGCACCTGAAACAGCGGCGTACATAGTCGATCAGCCTGGTGTGGCTGGAATTATTTGTATTTTTATTTTTTCTCTTATATATGGTTTTTTTCAAAATTATTTTAATCGTAAGAATTTTTTTGCGAATAGTATCAAAGCGGCAATTGTTTTGGCAGTGTTTTTTTTCTTGATAGTTGGAATCTTTGATAGGCAATGGCGTATAGAAGAATATTGGAAAGATTTTTCAATAGAAGTAACAAAAGGGATTTTTTTAATTTTTTTAGGAATGTTAGTGTTAAGTGGTTTTACTGTAATGTTGTCTGGTTATCTCGGTAAAGACAGCAATTTAATTGTTACTTTTAGCCTATTTTTGATTGGTTTGATGTCTGACCGCTATATTGGCTCTATGCAGGATGTAAATATTTTTTTTCAGCTATTGTATAAAATTACACCGAACTTTCATGTTTTTTTAGTATCCGATACGATTGTTTTTAACAGAGCGATACCTTCATCTTATTTAATTAGTTCAACAATGTATGCCTTGTTTTTGTTGGCAGGGATTTTTTCTTTTTCTATTGTGCTTTTTGATAGAAAGGAAATTGCATAATGAATCAGAAATCTGTAAATCTAAAATCTGCAAGGGTCATTAGTTTAAAGCCCGTCATTATAGGGTTTTCGTTACAATTTTTCTTTTTTATTTTCCATTTATTAGTTGGGAATTGGACGCAAAGTAATTTTTTGGAAAAAAACAGTCATTTTCTTTTGTTAAGTTGTGGTTTTTGGTTGGTAGCATTGCTTCATTCATTCTTTAAGAAAAAAGCAGTAGAAGAGAAAAATGAATTGTTGCGAATTGAAAAATTAAGACTTGAGAGGGGTGCAAAAAGCGCATTGTTTCAAAATAACGAGATCAATGCCGGCAGTTTTCAGCAAAATTTTGTTAAATTTGAAAAGTATTTTTTGCCTATTTATTGTTTTGGCTTTTCATTTATCTTAATGGGTTTTGGTTATATAATTTATCAGGAATTTAAATTTCTACCTTTTCAAGATTCGCCTAAAAATATTTTTAAAGCATGTGCCTTTATTGCAAGCATATCTTTTTTATTGTTAGTTGCAGGTTTATACATTCGCGGGCTGGCAAAAAGTGATTATGGGTATTTGCGAGGCCCTGCAACTATAATGTTAACTGGTGCAGGAATGTGTTTAGCGGAATCAGGGTTATTGCTAGCCTTTACTAGTGGCTGGTTGGAAAACTTAAACATATTGTTTATAGGTAGCTCTGCATTAAGCTTTTTAGTCGGTTTAGAACTATTATTAAACACTTTCTTGTTTTTGATTAAACCTGTTCACCCTGATGAATCTAAGTTGCCACCTTATGATAGCCGTGTTTTTTTATTGTTAACATCTACGGGTTCGGCATGGAAGTCATTTAACGGAATGATTGATTACCAATTTGGGTTTCGGGTTTCTGAATCTTGGTTGTACAAAACCTTTTTGAAACTAATTTTGCCATTTGTAATATTTCAAGTTGTTGCGGGTTTAATTTGTACTTGTTTTGTGATTATCACTTCAGGTCAAGTAGGTTTTATGGAGAGACTGGGGCAGCCACTACAAGAAGGTAAAGGTTTAATGCCAGGTTTGCATTTTAAATTGCCTTGGCCAATTGATGAAGTTAAAAAGATTAATATTACCCAAGTGATAACAGTCGAGACGGGGCATAAAAATGATGATCATGATGCGGTTGACCCTAAGCATTTAAATACGATTGATCATTACCAAGAAACTGATTTGTATGTCGTAAAGAGAAAAGCAATGGATGGTGCAGATGAACAATCTTCTGATTCAAAGGAAGACTATTTTGAATTAGTTGCGATTTCGGTGGTTTTTCAGTATAAGGCAAATCCGAATCAGTTATCAAGTTATTTGTATCAATATCAGTCTCTTGAGGTGCCTATACAGACATTAATTCGTGCTGAGCTGATTTCATTTTTATCTGATAAATTAATAACAGGAAATGTAGGCTTGCATGCTACGAAATGGAATAATGATTTTAAAGCATTGTTTTTTAAGAAAATAGAAGGTGCTATGCCTGGGATTTTGCCCGTATTTTTATCTTTAAAAAATGTTCATGTGCCAGCTGAGTTGTCAGAATCAGTGAATGAAATTTTTGTTTCGTCAGAAAAGAAAAAGATTAGCATATTTAATTCTGAGGTAGAAGCCATTAAAATGGGGATGCAAGCCGAGCAAGAAGTAGCGGCGTTAACAAGTAGCCATAAAGATACTATCTTACAGTTTGAGGCAAATGATGAGGTTAAAAGAATTGTAAATCTTAGGGATGTTTATAAGAATTATAAAAAAGTTTTTATGCAAAGAGAATGGTTAGAAGTTATGGAGAAAATTTTTGCAAATGCAAACATAGATTTTGTCTCAGGTAAAATAAAAATAAATTTAGAAGATGGTAATAAAGGTGGCGACCCTTTAGAAAACTTTTTGGAGTAAGGCTGAGGATGAAAAATAAATCTTTATTAATTGTAGGTTTTATTGTATTTGTTTTGTTAGCTCTTAGGCTTTGTGTGTACCGTGTTTCAGAAAATGAAACGGCCATCACTACTTTGTTTGGAAGAGTTTTGTATGAAGTAAATGCCCAAGTGCCTGATAGTTCTGTTGACCAAAAAAAATCAGGTGTATTTTTTAAGGTACCTTTTTTTCAATTGGTAAAAAAATATGATCTGAGAGTGAATGTAAAGGAAATCGTAAAAAAGGATCGATTGACACAAGACGAAAAAAACATTAATATTTCAATTGCTTTAGGTTGGAAAATTGCAAGCCCAAAAAAGTTTTTTGAATCAAGTGATAATATTTATGATGTCGATAATAAATTAGAACAAGTTATTGATGGTTCGTTGGGGCAAATTGTAGGCAAATTAAAACTAGAAAACTTTTTTGGTTCTCTAGAAACGAACGGCTTAAAAGAGTTAGAAAAAGTTTTTAGTCATAGTAATTTAGATTTGCAAAAATCTGTGGAAAGATTTGGTGTTCAAATTGTTTTTGCAAAAGTTACGCATATTGGGTTTCCGCCAACAGTTTTGCCAACAATATTAGATCGAATGAAAGCTGAGCGAGCAAAAGAGTCGGCAGTGTATGTTGCGCAAGGGGCAAAGGAGGCAAAAATAATTATTACCGAGGCTGAATCTAAAAAGGAAAAAGAATTGGCTGAGGCTAGAAGTAAGGCAAGGGTTGCTCGATCGGAGGCTATCGGGAAGCTAACGGAATATTATCAAGTCTTATCGGAAGCACCTGAATTATCTAGTTATTTGCGTAAATTAGATTCATTAAAAAAAACTTTTGAAGGTAAAGGGCAAAAACGCATGATATTAGACCCGAGCACTTTTTTGAATGAATTTGAGAAAAATTTTGAAGAGGTGAACCCTTAAGATGCAGCACCAACATCAACACCATAATCATGATCATCATCCTGGTCATGAGTTGACTTCACCTGAAGAAAGTCAAAAATCGGGGCTTGGGCGAAATACGGAATCTGCCCAAGTAGGCGATTATGCAATTCAAAGTGCATTTAGCGTTGGGTTATTTTTGCTAAAAGGTTTGATAGTAATAGTGATGTTGGTTTGGCTATTTTCAGGTGTTTATAAGGTTGAAAATGGGGAAAGTGCGATTGAGTTGTATTTAGGGCAAATAAACCCACATAATGGTAAAAATGTGAGAACGGAGAGTATGTATTGGAGTTTGCCTTTTCCGTTTACTGAAATTATTAAGGTGCAAACTAAAAAGGAACATAGTGTGAGTGTGGATGTGTTTCCGACTGGGCCAGGCGACATGCAAGATACAGCTAATGACCCTCTAGTAAAGGGGCATCGCAAATATTATATCACTCAAGATATGAATTTGTTGCATTTAGGTTGGAATATGACTTACCGCATAAGAGATTTAGATAAATTTATAACGGCATTGTATGAAAGTGGAGATATTAATCGTGGAAGCGGATTAGATAAGCCATGGGAAGATAATAGTAAAAATTTATTGATTCATATTAGTCGAAGTGTTGTTCTTGAAGAGTGTTCTCGTCAAATAGCTATGGATGTTTTAACAAGTAAAAATGTTTTTAATACAATTGTTAAAGAGCGAATACAGAACACTTTAGATTTTATGGAGACTGGAATTGAAGTAACGAGTTTACATATCGTTCAAGCTGACCCGCCGATTTCAGTAAAGAGTTCGTTTGTAGAAGTTATTTTATCAAAGGTTAGAAAAAATCAGATAGTAACGGAGAGTAAAGGTAAAAAAGAAGAATTGCTTTTGAATATTCATTCGGAAGTTAAAAAAATTGAATTGGATAGTCAAAATGAAATTGATGAATTGACAAAAAATTTAAGAACAGAAGCTTTGAGAGTGCAGACGATTCAGCAGTCGTTTAAAGATAACCCGCAAGGACTAAAAAATTATTTGCATCAGTTGTATTTGGGTATTATTGGGAATATAGTTGCCGATAGCCCAATAGAATTTATCGACCGTCCTGAGAGTTCGTTTTATAAAACATCTTTGTTTGGGACAAAGAAAAACAGTAATGAAGAAGTAAAAAAATAATTAAAAGGGGTTTAAGTGTCAGCAACAGAATCAGCAGTAAAACCTACAGGCGTTACAATGCCACATCATGGTATAAGTTCTGGCCATGATCATGATCATGATGAAACAATTCTATCATTAAAATGGTCGTTAATCGGCATTGGTTTTTTGCTAAATTCATTTTTGCTTGAAAGTTTTTTTAATCAAGCGGATGCATCTTTATTTAGTGGTTTAGCAGGTGCTTTAATTTTAACGGTGCCAATTGTAGTAAAAGCTGTTAAAGATTTGATTTCTGGTCATCATCATATGAATGAGTTGGTGGCAATTGCTGTATTGTCATGCTTAACTCTCGATGATTACCGAACTGCAGGTATTGTAGCGTTTTTTATGATTCTAGCGGATTTAGTTGAGCATAAAACTGCTTCTGGTGCTAAGTCGGCAATTGAGAAGTTACTGCTCTTAACCCCTGATAAGGCGATAAAAGTTGTTGGGGAGGTTGAAAATGAGATCGACGCTAAAGATCTAGCCATTGATGATGTTATAAGAGTGCGACCAGGCGGGCAAATTGCAGCTGATGGTATCATTATCTCTGGTAGTGGTGCAATTAATCAGGCAAATATTACAGGTGAGTCTTTGCCAGTAGATAAAACAAAAGACGATTTGGTTTATGCTGGAACAATAAATTTATCGGGTCTATTAGATATTAGAATTACGAAAATTGGCGAACAAACAGCTCTTGGAAAGGTTAAAGATTTAATTATTAAAGCTCAATCCACGCGTTTGCCAATAATGACTGTGATTGATAAATATATTGGTTGGTATACACCGATTGTTTTATTGATAGCAGTTTTGGTGTTTTTTGTTACCCAAAAAATGGAGCCAGCCATTACTATTCTTATTTTGAGTTGTCCGTGCAGTTTAATTTTAGCGACTCCTACAGCTATGATTGCGGCCTTATCAGCGGCATCTAGGGTTGGTATTTTGATTAAGGATGTTAGGGATTTTGAGAGAGCGGCTAATATTACATCTTTAGTGTTTGATAAAACGGGAACCTTGACAACGGGTTTATTGAGTGTGACGCGCATGATGCCTGCGCCAAATGTAGATGCGGCTGAATTTTTAAAGATTGCTGCCAGTATAGAATCGGGGAGTAACCACCCAGCCGCCAAGGCCATTGTGGCAATAGCTAAAACGGCGAGAATTCCTCTAGTGATGGTAGAAAATTTAGTTGAAGTGCCTGGTAGAGGTGTTAAAGGCGAAATCGATGGGCAAAAAGTGTTGGTTGGTAGAAAAACTTGGTTAGAGAGTGAAGGCGTCGTTTGTAATATGATATCAGAAGAAGGGTTGTCTGTTATATATGTAGCGATAAATGGAATAGAAAAAGGTTGGATTGGTCTAGAAGATAAAACAAGAACGGAAGCAACCGATGCCGTTACCCAATTGCGCAAAATTGGAATTAACAAAATATGCATGTTTACTGGCGATAGGTTGTCGGTGGCGGAAAAGGTTTCGCAAGAATTGGGATGTGATGAAACATTAGCTGAATGTTTACCTGAAGAAAAATTGTCGTATGTGAATAATTTAAAGCAAATGGGAGAAGCAGTTGCCGTTGTAGGCGATGGAGTAAATGATGCCGCAGCATTAGCGGCAGGTGATCTTGGGATTGCTATGGCTTCGGGAAGTGATATTGCGATTGGTTCAGCGAGTGTAGCAATGCTAACTTCTGATTTGAATAAACTACCGTTTTTATTGAAACTGTCGAAACGCACCAAAGCGGTTGTTTACCAAAACTTTTTTTATGGCTTTTTATTTATATTTGTAGTGGGTACTTTTGCGATAATGGAGTATGTAAACCCGATTTTAGGAGGTGTGCTTCATTTCTTCAGTTCGTTTATTGTCATTTTTAATAGCTTTAGGTTAGTTAAAATGGGTGAAGAATTTTTGCCATTTTTATCAAAAGAAAAGACAAATTAATTTTTTTATTAGAAAAAGACTAAATGGGCAATATAGTAGAAATCGTTGATGCGACTAAAATTTTTACTGATTTTTGGGGCCGACCAAAAGTTAGGGCGGTTCAATCCTTAAACTTGGATATTAAACAAGGGGAAATATTTGGTTTGTTAGGGCCCAATGGTTCAGGTAAATCAACAACCATTAAAATGATGCTTGGCCTGTTAAAGCCAACATACGGTAAACTTGCGTTATTTGGTCAATCGCCTCGAAATACCGAAATAAAAAATAAAATTGGTTTTTTACCAGAAGAATCTTATTTATATCCATTTTTAACCGCGGAAGAAGCTTTGCATTTTTTTGGTGGATTGTTTGGGTTGTCGCTTGGGGTAAGAAAGAGCAGAGTTGATGAGCTAATAAAATTAGTAGGGCTAGAGCACTCTCGTAACCGGAGGTTGGGTGAATTTTCTAAGGGTATGGCTCGTCGGATAGGTTTGGCGCAGGCGTTAATAGGTGACCCTCAGTTTTTAATTTTAGATGAACCTACAACTGGTTTAGACCCAATAGGGATACTTGAAATAAAAGAATTGATATTGGAGCTTAGAAAAAAGGGCAAGACAATTCTAATTTCTAGTCATTTGCTTTCAGAAGTGCAAGATCTTTGTGATCGAGTTTGTATTTTATTTGGCGGTAAGGTTTGTAGTTACGGGGAATTGAACGAATTACTAGTCAAAAAAGAAAAAACTAATGTTGAGCTTACGGGTATAAATAAAAAGAAATTAGATCAATTGGTGCATTGGCTTCGACAAAATGACATTGACCATGAAGTATCTCAGCCAAAAGAAAATCTAGAATCGTATTTTATGAGGGTTATTGGCAAGGAAGATACTAATAAAACGCAAGGAGCGATTAAAGGTGGTGAGATCCCAACATTTTTTGGTGATGAAAAAGTTATTCAGGATTTAGTCAAGCCTCCTGAGCCAAAAATTAACGAAGAAAAAAAGGATGGCATAGATAAAAACTCCATTGAACAATTAATGGAGACGCCAGCAAACTCAAGTAATGCAAATGAGAATGTTCCAGAAGTAGATAGAAATCTTTTAAATGAATTAACCAAAAACAAGAACGAAAATAAGTCATAAGGTTTTAATATTTTAAATGCCTATTCTTTGGATGATTAAATTAACATTAATGCGCAGCATTCGTTCTCGTGCGAGCATTATTATTTTTATTTTGCTGTTATTATTTTTAATTGTAACCCCACTTACTGTTTTAAATGATGGTTCAATCAAGGGAAAAGTGCAAATTAATTTAATTTGGACCATGGGTGGTTCGCTTTTGCTGCTAAGTTTTTTTTCTTTATTTAATACTATTTTGAATATTAGATCTGATATTTCAGAGAGACAGATATACACTTTGGAGGCTACTCCTATAACTCGTTGGCAAATGATTGTTGGTAAATTAATTGCTATTTTCATCATGAATTTGTCTTTAGTAAGTTTGACAGGGGTGATTTGTTATGGTTTTGTTTGGGGTGAATATAAAAAAATTGAATCGGAAAACGCAAAAGCTGAAGAGATTTTGAAGAAAAACCCACGAGATGAAGCGTCTTTAATTATAAAACGCGATTATCATGTTTTAACGAATGAAGTGTTATCTGCAAGATTAAAATTTGAAGACTTTTATGATATAGATGAATTAGCTAAAAATGCTTTATCAGAATACAAGAAAGGCGGAAAGACTGTAGAAGATGAAGCGGGCTTAATGAAAGCTTATTTAGAGTTTTACGCAAAACAAAGTTTTTTTACGGTTCCAGCCAATACAAAGGGGATTCGACCTGTAATATTTAAATACCCACCTGCCCCAAGAGACGAGACATTGTTTTACACCTTTTCCTATTTTTTATATTCAACCAATAAAACGGAAGATCGTGTAGAAGGATATTGGGAAATAGTAGCGATTTACACGAATGATTCAAAAAAAATCATTGGCACCCATGAAGTGAATCACATAAGTAGTGTTCGGCATAATATTCGATTTTCAACTGCAGACTTGGATAATGTTAAATTTTTGTATTTCAATTTTGTCAATCGAACAAATCACAGTGTTTATGGTGGAATGAACGATAAGTTCTTTCTTTTAGTGCCTTATGCCGAATTCGAAGTTAATTTAATCTCAGCACTGTTTTTAATTTTGATGAAGTTGACTTTAATTAGTTTTACTGGTGTTTTAGCGGCTTCATTTTTATCATTTAATGTTTCTGTATTTATATGCATTTCATTTGTGTTCTTTTGCTATTTGTCGGAAGTTATGCTTAAGTTTTTAATCGTATCAAAATCAAGAGTCCCATCTGCGGTATCTGGAGCAACAAATTTTTTTATTGATACTTGGAATCAGTTATCCTCCTATATTGTAAATTTCTTCCCTGATTTCGGAAATATTTCTGGTAGGTTGTTAGTTGAAGGGGAGTATATTGGAATGCAAACGATTGGAGAAGAAATTTTATTTAATATCATTTGTAGAGGCGGTTTGATGTTGATTGGTGGGCTAATTATTTTTCACTTTGCAGAAGTCGGCAAGGAGGTTGTCGATGATTAAAAATATTATTTTTGTTATTTTAGGTTCGTTTTTTATATATACCAGCCACTATTTTATGGAAGATGCTCTTGGTGAAAAGAGAGATGGTGGAGCCGACCCTAATGCTATGATTGGGGAGTCGCCAGAATTGGTGGTTGCGACAAAACTTCTAGGTGGGTTTCGAGGAATTTTAATAGATATTTTATGGATAAGAGCGATTAATTTAGAGGCCGAGGCAAAATATTTTGAGATTGCACAATTATTTGATTTGATTTGTAAATTAGAACCTAGAATTCCAAGTGTGTGGTCGTATGCTTCGTGGAATTTGGCATATAATGTTTCCAAAGAAGTTCCGGAATTAGATCAGAAATGGGAATGGGTAAAAGCAGGTATTAATTTGCTCAGAAACAAGGGCTTAGAATATTGCCCTAAAGAGTATCGAATTTATGAAGATCTAGCAAATATTTATTTTCATAAGATTGGCGGTACTACGGATGAATCGCATGATTATTATAAAGAAATGTTGGCGGCTGAAATGGATGCAATTTTTGGCGATAATTTTAATGTTAATGATTATTTAAATGTTTTGACTGTAGCTGAAATTAATGAAAGTAAAATCGGAGCTGATTTATTTAAAAAATTAAAAGACGAGGGTTTTAGGAAATTACTGTTTAGGGTTTTGTCTAATCAAGTTAAGCCAACAAAAGAAATAGAAGAGTTTTTGTCACTTAATAAAGACGAAAAGATATTTCAAGAAGTCATAAAGTATTATAGATGTCAAATGATTAAAACTGAATTGCGCATGGATATATTAATGATCAAGGCAGTAGAAGACAAATATGGTAAATTAGAATGGAGGTCTGGGGTTTGTCATGGCTTGTATTGGGTTTTTGCAGGCTTTGTGAATGCTGCTGATAAAAAATTGACGACAGAAAGATTAGAGACTTATATTTTGAAGGATATTTTCTTTTTCGGATCAGTTTACCCGATATATGACAAAAGTGGTAACAAGCATTACAATTTTGGCCCTGATTTTAGTAAGGCTGAAATATTACATAAAAGATATTTGGATTATCTTAATATGTACCCCTTTGATAATGTTACGATGACCTTTTACTATGCATACCGTTCCTTTTTAGAAACAATAGTTATTGAAATGGTTATGCGTGGGGATAAACAAACCGCAGAGAGGTTTTACAATGAAGGTAAAGGCCCATTGAAGGAATTGAATATGCCTGCAACAGCTCAAGAATTTGCGGACGCAGCATTTAAAAAGGTGATAAATGACAAGACAAATCAAGAACATATTATGATGATTTTCTCGCCGATAGAGAGATATTACAAAGACAAATTTATTTTGGGTGAAACAGTTACAAGTGAATCAGTATATGCAAATTTTATCGTTAAAAACTATCGAGAATGGGTTGCTAAAAAGGGTACAAATAAAAACCCAATTCCATCTTTAAAGGAAATTCAGATGATGGTATTGTCTAACATGATAAAACGATACGATGGATTAAGCCAAAACTACATAGATTTAATGAAAGCAGAATTTGAAAAACTAAAAAGTGAAGTAGAAAACACTCCTAAAGAAACCAGATAATCTTATTTGGAATTCAGCGATTTTTTGGGTAACTAGATTGTTCTTTATTTGGTATGATTGCGCAACCAACTCAATAGCATGCTGAGTAGTTGCTTTTATTTTGCTAATTTCAAAGCCCAGACATTAGTGCCTTCTGCATTTTCTGAAACTAGCAGAAGAACTTTATTATTGGGGTCATACTCCATATTATAATTCATACCGCATGAAAATGGTAAGGTTGCAGTTTTTATTTGGCTCCATTCATCTTTTAGTAGATCATAAAGCCAAGTTTCCGTTGAATCTTTTTCTTCACCATCTTTTGCTTTCGTGCGATCGACTAAAACAACTGTTTTTCCAATTTCAGGGTTGTATTCCATGGGGTTATGTTGATCTTTTGGTGGTCGTAACCCAGTAGTTGGCATTTTTTTATACTCTTTGCTTGTCGTTAAATAGGCACCGATATCGTTACTGTTTTCGTTGGAGCCAAAGATAATGAAGGCTTTATTTTTAGAGTCATAGGCACAATTATTATGCCAACCAAAAGCACCACCTTTAGCTAGGAGTTTCCAGTCTCTTGGTTCACCGCTTAACTCATAGATTTTACCCGCTTGATAACCAATGATAACTTTTTGGTCAGAATCATAAGTGGTAGAGTGCGGGAAAAAGGAGACTCCTACACAAGGCAGAGGTGCCCATTTTTTATTTTCAAGATTATAGGACCAAGTTGGTTTTATTTTTATTTTGGGCCATAATTCTTGAAATTTATTTGTGAATCGCCCTGGTACTAGGTGGTCATCAAAACAAGCAACAATCATTTCATCGCGAGAGGCATCGTAATTGACAGCGCCAAATGTGTGAGATGCCCAAGGGTGATCTGCATTAGCTCCACAAACAGGTAAGCCAGCATCAGTTACAGTATAGGTTTCAAAGGCATCATTAGGGTATGCGCGATACCACTCGTTTTTAACTACATCAAAAAGTAGGGGGCTATTTGTAAATTCTTTGCCATGAGTGTTACTTCCAAATAGAACTAATTGCCCGCGTTTGCTATCAAAACAGCTGCCGCCATGCGCTTGTCTTTGAAAGTATACGGCATCCCCTCTTTTTTGTTGATGGATTTTAACCCATGTGTTTTCTTCTATTTTTTTAAGAGTTGGGGAAATTAGATTTGTTTCTTCTGCAATGGCGATAGTCTTTAAAAAAAATATAATGAATAACAATGCTATCAAGTTGCTCATTTTTTTAAATTGTGAAGTCATTGGTTTCCTTTTCATTAAGTAAAGGTTAATGATTTTTTTCTAATGATTTTAAAATAGCTCCGTAATTCTCAATGATATCAGAAGCGATTAAAGACCTCTGCGATTTATTTTTAGTTGCCAAATCGGCTGATAAACTGTGCGCATGCACGGCTCTGATTGTGTTTAGGAATGGTGATTTATCAGACATTAAAAGAAAACTAGCAATTGTACCAGCTAGAACATCTCCTGAGCCACCAGTTGCCATACCTGGGTTTCCTGCTTTTTCTTCATAAACTTGAAGGCCATCTGTAACAATAGTGCGATGGCTTTTTAGTACCAAAATCACATTGTTTTGTAAAGCATAAGAAGTAGCTAGCTTAAGCCTTTCTGAATGGATATCAGAAATATTCTTACCTAATAGCATTGCCATTTCGCCTATATGTGGGGTTAAAATTACAGGCTGTGTCGCTTTAAATTTTAATTTCTTAAAGGCATGTAAACCATCGGCATCAATTACAATCTTTTTGTTTTTTGATAAAGTTTTTTGTAATAAGCTTTTGATCTCCTTATTACGGCCAATGCCAGGGCCAAAAACAATGGAATCGGTTTTGGCGATTTGTATAGATAAGGTTGACCAGGCTTTTTTTGCAAAATGCCCCTTATTGCTTTCGCAATACAATGTCATTGTTTCTAGGCTGGCTGTTTCTACAATATCACCTATTGCCTTTGGTACTGCAATTGTTACTAAGCCTGCGCCTGTTCTTAGTGCTGCTTTAGCACTTAATAAGATTGACCCTGATAACCCTAATGAACCACCGATACATAAAACTCTACCAGCAGTTCCTTTGTGAAGTTCATCAGGAAGTGGAATTAAAGCCGGTGCTTTTTTAATTGTTTTCATTGCTAATTTTTAGTAAAGTTTAATCACCAACAATATTTTTTAATCGTTCTGCTGGTACTTCTGAAAATTTATCAGGAGCCATACTGTAATCGGCTCGGCCCTGCGAAAGACTGCGTGAAATGGTAGAATATCCAAACATTTGTGAAAGAGCAACTGATGCATCCACTTCATTAATGCCAGGTGCAATTTCAATGATATTATGAACCTCGGAATGTCTTGTGCCTAAATCTTTTACGATAGCACCAAAAAATTCTGCTGGAACAGTTACAATTAAGTGCATAATCGGTTCAAGTAATTTAGGTTTTGCATTATCAATTGCTTGGTCGAATGCTTTGGTTGCTGCAGCACTAAAGGCTAGTGGTGTGGCTTCTAGTTCATTGTAATCACCATCAATTAAAATCGTTTTAACATACACCATTGGGTAGCTATAGCGACCACCTCTTTGCCAGCAGGAGCGAATAGCTTCTTCGATAGCCTGTTGCATAATAGCTGGAATTTTTTCTATTGAAACTTTGCTTTCATATTCATTTTCTAGTTTAGTTGGTAATGGTTCGACGCGAATTTTGACTTTACCATAAATGTTTTTCTCACCAATAGCTTGGCGAAATTCTGCTTCAAATTCACTGGCAATAGATATCGATTCTCTGTAATTAACGCGTGGTGTTCCAACGCGACATTTGACATTAAAATCATCTAGAAGTCTATTCTTAATAACATCTAAGTGTAGTTCGCCCATACCGGAGATAATTAATTGACCCGTTTCATTATCAAATTTGGATTTAAAAGTAGGGTCTTCGCGAGTTAATTGTGTTAAACATTCTTCTAATTTCTTTTGGTCTTCGACAGTGTTTGGCTCAATCGCCATTGAAATAACAGTTTCAGGAAATACGATTGACTCTAGATTAATTTTTTTGTCTTCATTGCAAAGTGTATCGCCGGTTGTTGTAAACTTTAACCCCGGTATGCCTATAATTTCCCCGGCAAATGCTTCATCGATTCTTTCTTGATGATTCGCATGAATTTGAAACAGCCTTGAAATTTTTTCAGATTTTTTCTTGTTTGGGTTATACAGAGTATCGCCCGCTTTAATGGTACCAGAATATATGCGAACAAAAGACATACTGCCATGTTGATCAACAACATATTTAAATGCCAATGCGGCTACTGGTGATGATGCAATTTTTTTAAAGGAAACCACTTGGTCGATTTGATCGGGTAGGTGACCTTTGATTTCCCCAAAATCGATGGGGGATGGCAATATTTTAATGATTGCATCTAGTAGTGGTTGCAACCCTTTGTTTCTTAATGCGGTACCACATAAGACAGGAGTAATTTTCAAGGCAATGGTTGATTTTCGAAGGGCTGCCCAGATTTCTTCTTCTGTTATGGTTGTATCATCCTCCAGCATTTTTTCCATGATAGCATCGTCGAAATCCGCTAATTTTTCTAGCAATTCAATTCGAGCCGTTTTAGCTTTTTCAAGGAGACTTTCAGGAATGTCTTTATATTCTACAATAGCGCCATGATCATGGTCAGAATAAAAGGCGGCTTTCATAGTAATTAAATCTACGGTGCCATTAAAAGTATCCTCTGCGCCAATTGGCAATTCGATGCAAAGGGGAGTTGCACCTAATCGCTCGGAAATACTGTTCACGGCTTTTTCAAAATTAGCACCAACGCGATCCATTTTATTAATAAATGCAATTCTAGGTACATTATATTTATTTGCCTGTCGCCAGACGGATTCTGATTGTGCTTGGACGCCTGCCACAGCGCAAAAAACGCCAACAGCACCATCTAGCACACGCAAGGATCTTTCGACTTCCGCTGTAAAATCAATATGCCCTGGAGTATCTATTAGATTTATGATTTTATCCTTCCATGTACAAGTAGTAGCGGCAGAAGTAATTGTTATGCCTCTTTCTCTTTCTTGTTTCATGTGATCCATGGCAGTTGTGCCATCATGGACCTCGCCAATTTTGTGGATTTTTCCAGTGTAATAAAGTATTCGTTCGCTAACAGTAGTTTTACCTGCGTCAATATGTGCAATAATGCCGATATTTCGAACTGTTTTTGGATCTATTACCTTCCTAGTTTTTGCCATACTGCCTAATTAAATTAAATGGATTGTTTGGATGAATCAAAAAAAAAAGGGCTATCTTGATTTGGATCAAGTAGCCCTTTAGAAAATAATTAAAATTAACTGAAGTGAGCAAAAGCCTTGTTTGCTTCAGCCATTTTGTGAATGTTTGTACGAATTGTAATAGCAGCACCTTGTTTGTTGTATGCATCAATTAGCTCGCTAGCCAATGAATTTCTAATCTTTTGACCTTTTTTGGCGCGTGCTGATTGAAGAATCCAACGAATTGCTAGTGCTTGTTGTCTTTTTCTAGGAACATCAACTGGAACTTGGTATGTTGCACCACCAACTCTTTTTGATTTAACTTCTACAAGTGGTTTAACATTTTCCATTGCGGCTTCAAATACTTCAATAGGAGAATGGTCTTTAACTTTCTTGCTGATAATATCCATAGCATTATAGAACTCCGATGTAGCAATGCTTTTCTTGCCACTGTTCATTAGGCTGTTTATAAACTTTGTCACTAATACGCTTTGGTATCTGAAGTCAGGTTGTAAACCTTTGCCAATCACTTTTGCTTGTTCACTCATAATTTCTCATTTTTCTGTTAAATTTGTTTATAACTCGTGATAATTTAAGACGCAGAATTCTATAAATTCTTTTGCGCTTTTCAACGGAATTTATGCTGAAAAGCAGGTATTAGAAAACTTTTTCAAGACAAATATCAGCCATAGTTTAATTGTTTTCATTTTGAAAATATTTATCCAGTTCATAATTAAATTTTAAATAAGAGAAAAGCTCGTAGCAGATAGAAATTGCATTATTCAGTTACACATTTAGAAGATGTTCTTTAAAGTAAGAGAAAAGTCATTTTATTCAGATGTATAGTTTCGACTTGACTTCAACAATGCTATAAAAATTGTATCTACTCAGTGTGTTTTTATTTTTTTAACAATTGGCCCAGTAGAGACGGGTTTCAACCATTCTCTGCTGGGTGGACCTAAAATTTGCTGAGTAGTTACTAAAAATTATAATTTGAAGAGGTATAATCGGGGAATTATTTAGGTAAGTAAAAAACAAATGTGTTGAGCAGTAGTCTGCCCAACACTCTGATGATTTAGATTTTATTTGTCTTCTGGAGAATCAATTACATCTTCTTTTTGAGAAGTGGGTTCAGATTTAGCTTTATCCTGTAATCTGATTTTGCTTGGGTTGTCATCTAAAATTACAATACTAGTAACTTGAATTAAAGGTACATCGCTTCTCTTTTCTTTGCCAATATCATCCCCTTTGATACCTACATATTTACCAGCATAATCTTCAATTTTGATTGCATCGCTATTGCTGATTAAATGGCAAATGTCTGTGCCTTGTGATAAAAATAACGCATGAGTAGCTTTACGCCCAATCACTTGGCCTAATCGTCGTACCCAGCCGGTTTTCAAAAATTGATCTTCTTTTTCGCCGGCTAAAATTGCTCTTTGTCTCGCTTCTGTTTCTTGTTTAATAGATTCCTTCTTTTTGTTTTGTTCTTCTAATAATTTATTTAATTCGTTATTTACTGGTGGTGGATTGTTACCCTTAGTTACCACCGGCTTTGTGCTATCTTTAGGTGTTGTTTTTGGTTGAGGAAACTCATCTTCATCTACAGAGTTACGAATTGGTTTTTTATTGTTTCCATCGACAATAACTACTTGGTTATTAGCTGAATCTTTAGTGTATTGTTTTGCTACCCAAGAAGTTGCTTGCGGTGGCGGCGCAATGAGAACCCAGCCATCTTTTACACCCAAAACATTTACATTGGTTTTAGCAGGAAATTTAAAAAGAACTTGGCTGTCTTCCGATGCATCTGAGCGACCATTTACATTTTCACCAGTAATAACCCCATCATTTCCATTAACAGTAATATATTTTTGAAATACATACACTTTTAAACCTGCAGGGCATTTTGTTTCATACCATTCGCCGTTTGTTGAATAAACAGGTAGGATATCACCTCTTTTAAAAGTTCCCAGACTTCTAAATTCTTTTGCACCACCTGTGCGAGCTGTTAGTTCAGAGGCTGTAACTTCCACATTCTTGATTGGAGCTCTTTCTTGTGCATAAATTGTTGTGCAAAATGCAAAGCACAACATCAAAATCATCATACTAAATTGTTTCATTCTTTTCTCCTAAATTATTTGAATTTTTTTATTCGATCATCAATTATTTTTTTAATTAAATTTGCATCAGCTGGTGTATCAATAGGTTGATTTTTGTATTTTGAAAAAACTTGTTCGATTTTAGCCTCATGATACTTAGTCTTAAACTCCGTAAATTTTAGCCCATGAGCAGTCGAAACCACTACTACGCGGTCTTTTGAGCTAATTGTTTTATTAGCGACTAGCTTCTCTAAAGCCGCTAAAGCTACACCTGTGTGGGGGCAGGTAAATAAGCCAGTTAGATCTGCTCTGGCTGCCGCATTTGAAAGCTCCTCTTCTGAAGCCTGTTCAACAATACCGTTAAAATTCTTTAGGCCTTTAATAGCTTTCTGAATGCTAACAGGGTTACCAATTCGAATAGCACTTGCTTGCGTAGCTTTGGCTGCCATTGGCTTAAAGTCTCGCCAATTATTTCTATAACATTCATACAAAGGGTTTGCGTTTTCTGCTTGCGCGCAAACAATGCGTGGCTTCCAATTTACAATTTCAGTATCAATCATTTCTTGAAACCCTTTTGCAAGTGCAGAAACATTGCCTAAATTGCCACCGGGTATTATAACCCAATCGATTGGCTCCCAATTAAATTGTTGAGCCAATTCAAAAGCGATTGTTTTCTGCCCTTCAACACGCAAAGAATTCATGCTGTTTGCTAAATATATACTGTTGTCTTTCGTAACTTCTTCTACTATTTTCATACAGCCGTCAAAGTCTGTATCCATGGAAATTGTAATGGCTCCATTTGAAATAGGTTGGATCAATTGGGCTAAAGAAATTTTGTCTTTTGGTAAAAATACAATACAAGGAATGCCTGCTGTGGCGCAATAGGCAGATAAGGCTGCAGAGGTGTCACCTGTTGAAGCGCAGGCGACGGCTTTAATTGGTTTTCCTTTTTTAATCATCTCATTTACTTGAGAAACTAATACCGTCATTCCTAGGTCTTTAAAGGAGCCAGTGTGAGTATTCCCGCATTGCTTTACCCAAAGATCACTTAGGCCTAATTCTTTGCCTAGTCTTTGAGCCCAAAAAAGATTGCTTTGGCCTTCTTGTAATGAAATAATATTTTCAGCGTCAATGTTAGGTAAAACAAACTCCTTTTTACCCCAAATACCAGAACCATATGGCCATTGATGAGATAAATAACGATTTTCAAATAGTTTACGCCACTCTAAACCCGATTTTTGTTTTAACGCTTCCATGTCATGGGAAACTTCTAGAAGGCTTCCATCCTTCCCACGATAAACGATTTGGTCGAGTTCATAAAACTCGGAAGGGTCATTAATATTACGCAAAACTGCTCGGTAGTTCGACAAGTTAGAAATATTCCTATTTAAGATCATAAGTGTTGTTGCAGGTACTTGAAAAAACCGATAATTATATGTTTTCAGTGAGAAAATGCAAAGATGTAAGTACTCTTGAGAGGGATAGAGTACAAAAGTTTTTTAGTTCGAGCTATTTTTATCATAAAAATGAGGATTTTTACATTTGAGTAGTTAGAATTCCCCACCCGTAAAGGCTCTAATTGAACCCATTAAATCAACCTTTTACTAGAGGGAAAACTTTGCAAGAAGCCATTTTAAAAGCTCAAACATTGGTCGAGGCTTTGCCTTATATTAAGTATTTTGCTGGTTCTACTATCGTTATTAAATACGGTGGGTCTGCAATGAGTGACGAAAAACTTAGAAATGCTACCTTGCAAAATATAGTTCTACTTAAATATTTGGGGTTAAACCCTGTGATTGTACATGGGGGTGGGAAGCATATTACAGATTTGCTTACCCAAATTGGCAAAAAATCTGAGTTTTTGGATGGATTACGCGTAACCGACCTTGAAACAATGAAAATAACTCAGATGGTACTTGCTGGACAAGTCAACAAGGATATTGTTTCTCATATACATGAAGCAGGAGGGAAAGCATGCGGATTATCTGGAAAAGATGGGCGCTTGATAGTCGCAAAAAAATTAGAGTTACCTGGTAAAGACTACGGCTATGTTGGCGAAATCACGCAAGTAAACCCGGAACTAATATTTTTACTTGAAAGAGGTGGTTATATTCCCGTAATATCTCCCATCGCAGTTGGTGAAAATGGACAAACTTTAAATGTAAATGCAGATGTAGCAGCTGCTGAAATAGCGATTGCATTAAAAGCAAACAAAATTATTTTTCTGACAGATGTTAATGGAATTTTAAGGGACCGCAATGACCCTAATTCTACAATTTCACATTTGACTCCTGCACAGGTTATTGAGTTAGAAGAAAAAGGTGTATTGAATGAGGGTATGTTGCCTAAAATGAAAAGCTGCATTAAGGCATTAAATAGTGGTGTAAGAAAAGTTCACATAATCAATGGCACACTACAACATTCCTTGCTTTTGGAGATTTTCACTGTTTCTGGAATTGGTACAGAGATTGTAGATTAATTATTCTATTTTGGTTCTTTTTATTTATTGCAGGTTCAGCAAGTAATATGTTTGAAGTTATTCCGAAAAGCTATGGTGCAAGAATTGTTGCGATACTTGCACCATTATTATGATTTGTGTATTATGACAATTATTTTTTTAATTCATTCTTCCAGAGTGCGATAAATTCTTTAACAATATCCTCATCACTTCCTGTGGAAGTTAATATGTTTTCATCCATTTCATTATCTTTTCCAGTATAGTTTGCATTTAAACTCTGAGCTATTTCTGAGTGTTGAGCACTAGTAGTGATTTTTTTCGATTTGATAGATGGTTCTGCTTCAAGCAATAAAATGGATCGGCTACCAATTGCCGCAACGATTTTTTTTAACGATATTGCTTCTTTTAAAAATTTCAAAATGTCTTTTCCGGTATCCAGCTGAGTAGTGTTTCCATCGAGAATAATCAAACTATCAAATTCGCTGATGTTTAGTTTATCGAATGAATCGTGTGCTTTAACTGTGAACCCTTTTTCTCTTGAGTTTGGAGGAGAAATCTTAAACGGTTCACCTGTTTTGCTGAAAATTTTAGTTGTTGCGCCAGTACTATTCACAAATCTCATGATTTCGTTCCAATAAGTTGGTTCGCTGGTTGAAACAATAATAGCTACTGATTTTCCGGCTAATCTATAGGTAGGTTTTAAGGCAGTTTCGAATGTAAATTTACCTCTAACAATTTTTAGAACTATTTTAGATTGTTTTTCTTTTAAGCATTTTTCCATCATCTCTTCGAAAACTTGCATGTTTGGTATAGGAGTATTGTTAATATGTGTGATTAAGTCAGAATTTGGGGCACCAATTAAACCAGCTCTGCCAGCAGGGAAATTGGGAGTTGATGAAGATATAAATACGCCCAAGGGTTCAGTGATAGATTGCATATATTTTGATAATCTGACTGTTTGTTGTACGCCAAGACCTAGTTCATAATAATTTATTTCTTTAATTTCACCTTTTTGGAAACCCATTGCTGGGGATGGTTCATCCTCAATCATTTTAGTATTAAATTCAATCTCTTTAGTTTCATTATTTTCTTTTCTAAGTAATTTTAAGTGAAGATTCGAGTCAACTTCCTGTGTAGCCATTTCCCATTCAAATTGAAGCAGTTGAGCGAGGGTGCGCACCGTTACGGCTTTGCCGTTCTTTTCTAAAACAATGTCTCCGGCACGCATACCTGCTTGGTAAGCCTGTGAGCCTAATTCAACATATTCTATAATTACACCATGTGGCACCCCTAAGGCTTCTCCAAGTTCATCATAGATATTGCTAGTAAAGAAAAAGGGAACGGTAGCTTTTTTAAAGTATCCAAACTTAAAAAAATGATCTTTTAAGGTTGTGACGACATTTGATGGAATCGTGAAGCCAAGATTTTGACCACCACCTGCATAAGTATTTATGCCGATTACTTCACCATTTTCATTAAATAATGGTCCGCCACTATTGCCAGGGTTAATTGCAGCATCTGTTTGAAATACAGAGGTAAATGTTCCCAAAATTCTTTCGGTATTAGAAACGATACCACTTGTTAAGGTTCGTTTCAGACCAACGGGCATACCCAATGCGTAGCATTTTTGGCCAGTTTGCACTTTTGAGGAATCAAAAAAAGTAACGGTTGGCAAGGGGTGTTTAGGCTCAATTTTTATTAATGCAACATCTGGATCCATAGAATGACCAATTACTTTGGCCTGATACTTTGTTTCATCGCTTAAAATAACAGTAATTCTTTTTGATACTTTTAATGGGTTCTCTTTTGTGCCATCTGAGATTACATGCCCGTTTGTAATAATGTAACCATCAGCGGAAATAATCATACCGCTACCACCTGATTTTTCAATTTGAATTGCAACTACTGTCGGGTCAACTTTTTTGAAAAGAGTTGTGCCTTGTTCAGTTTGAGGAGGAGTACTTTCTTGTGCAAATAAAATGGCAAAAGAAAAAGAAAAAAATGTGATTAATTTTAATAGTTTTTTATTCATGTTTTGCCCCATTAGTTTTAATTTTCATAGCAACAAGTTTTGTGCCTAAGTCTCTTGCGATTTTTAGTAAAATTACTTGTTTGTTTGAGTTTTTAGCTGCAGAAATTGCCTCTGATACATTTTCGATAGTTTTAATTGGAGAATCATTGATAGAAAGTATGACATCATTTCTCATAAGTAAAGTTGTGCCGAATTCATTGCTTGTTGCTGCTGGGCTACCTGGCTCAATTTTTGTAATTAAAATTCCCTCTTCCTGAACAATTCCATCAAAATAAAAGTTTTCTGGTTGGATTTCAGAAAAACTTAACCCTAATTCATCTATTTTTAGTTCTTTCGGTTTCGGCTTTTTTTCAAAAACCAGTTTAAGATTTATTGTTTTCGAATCGCGCATGACTTGAAATTCAATTTTTTCATCAATTTCAGGGTTTAGCAATTTGGTAAAATGTCGTTCTACATTTTGATTCGCCCCTTGTAATGCAATTTGATCCACTTTGGTTATGTAGTCGCCCACCTTTAAGCCACCTTTTTCAGCTGGAGAGTTTTTAAAGACTGCCGTAACCAAAACACTATTATAGGGTATATTTTTTAACTCAGCATAATCTTTATTGACAAATGTTCTTGAAAAACCTAAATAAGGTGTATCTTCTGAATTATTTTTTTGACCTTTTTGATTTGATTTAGCTAACATACGATTGATGTGTTTATTTAAATCATACATTGCTAAAACAATTCGCATTCTGCCATCACTTACAATGCCAACGAGATTGCCGTTTTTGTCGGTTGCAACAGACCCAGATAGAAAGAATTCATTTAAGTTCAAGCTGCTAATTACAAAAAAATCAACTTGGCCAAAATAATACCCCAGAAATTTAAAATTGTCTTTATAAGTATTAAAGTAGTTTTCTTCGCTGCTAGTTGTTGTCAAAGTAATTTGATCGTTTTTAGGGTCAACAGGCTGCGATAAGATTTTGAAATAATCAGTATCTCCTTCAGGCTCAAATTTTAATAGGGCAATGTTTACTTTTTGATTCACATCTAAAACGGTAGCTGTATGTTCATTATTACTGTACCATAGTCTAGCATCGGTGACAGATTTTTTTTCGTAAGAAAAAGGAATTATTACATGTCCCTTATTGGATACTAGGCATCCAGTGTAGTTAAGTTTGTAGTTTTTGCCTTTAAAGTCTAAATTGATTTCTACATGAACAATTTTTGTCTTTTCAGCCTTTTTTTTATCTTTCGAAAAAACGGGAGCAACTATCAGTGAAATGAGTAAAAAAATATATATAGGTTTCAATCAGAACTCCTTTATTGTAAATTTTGAAGACTGAAACATAACAAATTCGTCATTTATTGCAATCTTTTTTAAATCTTCTTTTGTTGTTCTGATTTATTCCATTACAATTGATAAAAAACGATTTTAAAAACCTGTGATTCTATGAGCAAAGATACTCGTATTGTTTATGTAGGTAAGCAAAATTATCAAATAGAAGAGCTTACTAAAACGATCATTCAAATGGCCGAAATATGGGGTGGGTTTTCTAAAATGTTTCCCTACGGGTCAACCGTTTTATTAAAACCAAATCTCGTATTGCGGGCTTCTCGCGAACGAAATGCTTTAACAGACCCAGTATTAATTGATGCCGTTTTGTCAATTCTAAAAAATTGCGGTGTAAAGGCTTCTTTGGGTGATTCCCCAGCTTTCGAATCGGCTGAAACAGTTGCAAACTCTATTGGCATTAAGGCTGTATGTGATCATTATCAAGTGCCGATTATCAATTTTAAAAAAAATGCATTTTCGGATAATGACGACATCAAAAAATGGAAAATTTTTCACCAAATCAATGATTTTGATGCTGTCCTGAACCTACCTAAACTTAAAGGGCATGCTCAGCTTTATTACACTGGTGGTGTGAAAAATCTGTTTGGTTGTGTGGCAGGCAAAACAAAATTTATGCACCATATGGCAATCGGTGATAAAAACTTTAATTTTGGTAGAATGTTGCTAGAAGTTGCTGATCTAGTTAACCCAACTCTTACCATAATGGATGGTATTGGAGCTCAAGCTGGCAACGGACCCTTGCATGGTGAACCAGTACATTTAGGACTGCTTGCAATGTCTAAAAGCCCAATCGCCTTAGACTTTTCAGTTTGCAAACTATTAGAGGGTGAATTGGAGAAAATGGATATTTACCGAGCCTCCAAACAGGATGGAAAGTGGGCATATTCCCGAGAATTTGAAGAAATTTGGTTATCTGATAAAGAAATAGGTAAGGGTTTTTATTTTCCAACAAACCGCCAGCCGATTAGATTTTCAGTTAGTCACGCGGTGAAAAGTGTATTTAAAACTCTCAAAAGAAGAGTTTTTAGTTAAATTGTACCTTTAGTATACTTGGAATTTCAATTGTAAGTCTAAATTTTAAGCGTATACTGCTTTTTCTAGGTGCTTTTTGAATTTATTTAAAAATTGATGAAGGAAGCACTGGTTTCGTTTGTACTAAATAAGCAAGTTGTGGGCTGATATTTTAAATACCCTTAATAAAGGCAAATTAGAATGAAAAATATTGTAATTTTACTGGTTTTGATGCTGTCTATTAATTCCGTTTTTTCTCAATCAGATGAATCGTCTAAAGAGAAATCAAGTGGCAAGAATTACGCGACTCTAGGTCAAGATGGTCAAGTCGGCAACAATGTTATCGATCCAGCTAAAAATGAAATACCTCCCAATCTGCGAGTTTATCCATATCAGTGGGTTGATTTACTAGACCCTGCTAAAGGTGCTAAGTCCTTTGTGCCTGAGGCTGAAGCAGCTTTTATAGCGAATTCATCCGATGAAGCCGTCGATACGATTGAAATGGGAATGACATTTGAGCATTTTGGTGAAAAATATACCACAGTAAGTCTAGTAATTAATGGCTTTGTGGCTTTGTCAGGTGCAGGTCAAGGTAGCACTCAGTATTATGGTTCTCTTATTGGTCCTAATTCTTATTCTCCCTCTGGTATTCCTAGCCCAAGATTACCTAACAATATTATTGCCCCGTTTTGGGTTGATATAGATTTTAAAGGAAGCAAAGGTTATGTGTTTTATAGGACTTTTAAACCTGAAACGAACAATAGAACTTACGACCATTTAATCGTACAGTGGGAAGAAGCAGGTTTATTTGCTGATTTTTTCGTATCTGCGTCTGATGTGGTTAGAGTGACATTTCAAACTGTGTTGTTTACAGGTGGCGGTATTTTATTTCAATACAAAAAAATCGACGCTACTAAAATTAAAGAAGACATGAGAAATTACCCTTATTATTGGAACTTGTCACCTGATTTTGATTTTGATAGTCTTACTGATTTCGATGCTATTACAAAACTAACACAAGTTGCAATCGGGTATGAAGATAAGACAGGCTTAAAGGGAGCTTCTTGGGATTTTTCTGTATCTGCTGGAACCGCATTAGGTAATGATTTAGTGCCAGAGTGGGCTAGTGGTTCGGGTGGTGATAACTTTTTAAACTTTTTAGATGGTCGTGATAGAAGAAATAATGCTACAACAAGTAGTGGTGGAAGTGGTTGTTTTCTAAGCCATAAAAAAGCGGGTCATGACAGATAATTAAATGTTGACGGTTTATTTATTAAACCGTCAACTTCTTTTTCTTTATTTTAAATTCTATTTTTAATTAATTATTGTTAATATATAAAATATCGGCTTTATATCATGTGGCCGATTTCGTCTAGCAAATATTTTTTCACATCTTCATTAGTTGGGTGTTTTAAACTATTCTCAGCTAATTTTTTGCAATTTGAATATGTGATGTTTCCTAAAATATTTTGGATGCCAGGTATTGACTTTGGAGTCATTGAAAGTGTTTTAATATCAAAACCAATTAATACTGGTGCATAGAGCTGGTTGCCAGCCATTTCGCCGCAAATCGAAATCTCTTTTTTATGAATTTTGCCTGCCTGCCCGATTAACTTGAGTAATTTTAATATGGCCGGGTTCATGGTTTGAAATAAACTTGATACCTGAGAATTGTTTCTATCAACAGCTAAAGTATATTGAATTAAATCGTTTGTTCCGATAGAAGCAAAATCAACATGTTCCAAAAGGGTGTCAATCATTAAAGCAGCTGAAGGCACTTCAATCATAATGCCAAAAGGAACATCAGCATTAAATTTTTTCCGTTCTTGTGTTAGCTCTGCCTTAACTTCATCAATCAACTTTTTAGTTTTGATAACCTCTTCTAAGTTTGAAATCATCGGTATCATTAACTTGACAGGCCCAAATGAAGCTGCTCGATATATTGCTTTTAATTGTTTTTTAAATTCTGGAATCATACTTAAAGAAACTCTTATGGAGCGATGCCCAAGAAATGGGTTTTTTTCAGGCGGAAAGTTAAAGAACTTAGGAAATTTATCGCCACCTAAATCGAGAGTTCGAATGGTGACTGGTAGACCATCCATAATTTCAACAGTTTTTTTATATAGATCAAATTGCACTTCTTCAGAAGGAATTGTTTCACCAGCTAAAAAAGGGAATTCCGTTCGATATAAGCCTATGCCATCAGCACCAACATCCTTAGCGATTTTTGCTTCAGAAAATAAACCGATATTGGCCATAAGAGATATGGGTTTTTCATCTTTTGTATAAAAGGGTTCTTTGTGTGTGACTGAACTTGGTTTTTCTGTAGTATTTTTATTAATAAGATCATTGTATTTGTTTAAGATTTCAGTGTTTGGGTTTATATGAACTAAACCTGAAAAAGCATCCATAATCAAATAGTCACCTTCATGAATATCTTCGTGACTTGTCTGAATACCTGAGACCATTGGTAGTGAAATCGAATTCGCTAGAATGGCAGCATGCGATGTGATTCCGCCGGAAGTTTGAATAAACCCTTTTACATTGTTTACATTGGCTTGAATAATATCAGTTGGTAAAAGTTGTTCCGCAACTAAAATAATACTTTGAATCTTAATATTTGAGGAGTTTGTAATTGCAACATCTTCATAAAGTGCTTTTAAAATTCGATTTTTTAGATCAATGATATCTTGTTCTCTTTCTTGAAAATAAACATTTTTCGATTCTCTGAATTTTTGCTGGTAGACTTCAAGAACTTTTTCTATTGCTGGGCCTGCAGGTTGCCCGTCCTTAATCATACTCTTGAATTCATTTATTAAATCTTCATCTAAGAGTTCGAGATGTGTTTTAAAAATGGCGCTAATTTCGTCGCCTAATTCCTTGCGTGCCTTTTCTTCCGCTTGTAACAACTCTTCCTTGGTTTGTTGAATTGCTTTTTCAAGGTTAACTATTTCTGCATCCAACCCTTTAAATTGATCACGAGATAGCTTTAATTTAAAGAGGTCTGTGTTTTGAAAATGGGCATACCCAATTGCAATACCAACTGATGCGCCTTTACCTTTTAAGAAGTAAGAACGCTTGTGAGCTTCTTCACTGCTTATATCTTCAACGGGTGTTTCAAAAATCTCGGAGTCAGTAAGTCTGGCAATGCCAATTGTGTCGCCGATTTCTTTGGCGATCAAAGGTATATTCATTTCTCTAATGACTTCGCCTTTAGATTTTTTAATTGTTTGAATAACTAAAACGCCAACCAAATTATCTTGCGATAATATCGGAAACCCAAAAAAAGTTTTAAGCTTCTCTTCTTGGATAAAAGAGAACTTTTTAAATCGTGGGTGACTTTGTGGGTCATAAATCTCTATAGGTGCTTTTTTTTCTGCAACTAAGCCTACCAAGCCTTCGCTGAATTTCATTTTGGCTTTTTCAGTCGTATCAGAAGAAGTTAAACCGTAATTTGCTTCTAAAACTAAGTTTTCTCTTGTTTTGTCAACTAAGTAAATGGAGCATATTTCTACTTTTAATTTACTCGCAATGTATCTTGAAATATCAGCAAGTGCGGATTGAATATTATTTGAGCGTCGAAGTGTATTGGCACAAAAATCGTGAATACTCCAAGTCGATTCTTCTTTTTTCTTCTTTTTCAATTTCATTCGAATGTGCTCAAATGTTTAGTTTATATATTCTTCTTTATCTTCGAAAACCAATAACCCTTTTGACTCAAGTTGATAGGCAAGTGAAACAATATAATTTTGTGCCTCAACTACATCTTTTCTTTTTACAGCACCAAAATCTCTTAAATCACTCATCAGTAATTCTCTCGCACCGGCCGACAAATTATCCTTTAATTTTTTTGTAAATCTATCAGCATCTGTCTTAATTGCTAATAATAAATTCTTGCGATCTATCTCTTTTATTAATTTTTGAAAATATTTGTCTGGGATTTTATGTAAGTCCTCAAAGGTTACCTTATTCGCTTGTGGCAGGGCCGTATTCGTTATAACTGAAACGATAAACTTTTTCAATTCTGGGCTTGCGTTATCGATTAAACCTTTAAGAATTTTTTGTCCATTTATTTTAATCCTACTGGGTTTTTGGGACATTTTTTCTTTTATTACAGTTGATAAGGCAACCATAGATTCTTCGTTTAAGGGTGCTAGTAAATCAATTTTTTGAATAACTTCTTTTTTCTTTTCTTTGGTAAATTGTCCTAATAAACTGCGTCCCATTTGGGTAGGCAAAAAATACATTATGATGGCAATTGCTTGTGGGGTCAATTCCTCTAATTTTAGCAATAAATCCTGCCCTGATAATTTTTCAAGTTCTTCAAAAGGGTGAGACATTTCTTAATATTTTCCTTGCTAAAAAAGGCGAATCGATAGGCTGATTTTATTAGTTTTTAGTAAAAATATAAGTGCAAATCTATATTAAATTAATGGTAAATTTCGTTTAACAGTGTAATATGTTTTGACTAAATTCTAACATTCGAGGTCAACCGAGGTTTTGTATGAAAAAGTTTTCAAATAGAAAATTTATAATTGTTTGTTTCCTTTTGATGATGGCTTCCATTCTGATAAGTTCGCCTAATGAAAACGGCAAAAAATTGGCCGATGATGATATAGAAGATTTGCGTTTGCGAATTGAAATACTTTATTTTGACAAAGATATGGTTCAACATGCAGATACGGCAGAATCGCCAGTAACCGTTACAACGGGTAGCTCTACTCGATTTCGAGCTGTGGGTGGCTCTTCATTTTATGTATGGCGTTTAATTCCAGCCGATGATAGTAATGCCTCTATTTCTAGTACAACAGAAGCTGATTTAACCTACACTGCTGGTGGAGGGGTAACTAGAACTTTTGATGTGTTAGTGTTGTCTGACGGTGTTGAAGAAGTTTCTTTAAACATTGTGGTTGCCAAAGCAAGATTAAAAAACGATGGGTCAGGGTCCAAAGGTAGCGGTTGTTTTTTGAAAAATATTAAACGAGATTAAAGTTTTCTTAGTTTCAGAATTGTAGTAATTTCACCCCTGATACTTTTAAGTCTAAAAACTTGCTTTTGGCATGTTGCATTTATACTTAATTTTGTTTTGCTGCAAATTTTATAGTTCGCTTTTCGACTAATTGTCTTGCAAAATGCGGAAGCTTCTTACAATATTTGATAGTTACGATATTTTAATCCTTATCCTATTGAGAATAGTATTATGAACAGATACCGAATACTGTCGATTATTTTTGCCATTTTTTGCTTATCAGTGTTTGCACAAGAAAAAGATAATTTCGAAGAAAAACAAGATGAGTATTTTCAAACTGTAAAAAAATCCTTTGGAAACTTAAAAAACACTAAAACAGAAAATTTTTATATAAATTATACATCACCTAACATTGGAAATTATCCAAAAACTTTAGAAGGTCTAGTAAGTTTATTTAGAAGAGTAATGTCGATTAAACCTACCGATAAAGTTTTTAATGGTCGTCTTGAAATTTATTTATGGGAAAAAAGAGATGAATTTATTCGTTTTGCAGCTGAATTCGAAAAATTTAACGCTAGCTCTGCCGGTGGCTATTTTACTGTTACTCAAATGGGTTGGCCTCGTGTAAATTTGCCTCTTGAGACAGGGGCAGCTGGTAAAGAAGCAAATCAAGCTAGAAATTATATTGTACTTTTTCATGAAGGTACACACGCGATGTTTGCAAAATATTTAACAGATACATCTCTTCCTACATGGATCAATGAAGGCTTAGCTGATTATTTTGCTTTTTCAATATTAAGAGAGTTTTACCCTAAGTTAAATGATTCTGATGGCTCTCAAAAAAGACATGTTCAGTATATACAAAAAAAAATACAAACAGGAGGCTTGAGAAGCTTTAGGCAATTGTTTCACCAACAAGGCACATCGGGTGGTGCCGACTATGAAGCGTATGCACTGGGCTGGTGTATAACTAGTTTATTATTAAAAAGTTACAAGGTTCAAACTGTAAATTTTATAAAAAAAATAAAAATGTCATCTGAGCTAGATGGCCCTGTTATTCCAAAAGGAGTAATGACTAAAGAAGAGGTTGAAGAATTGCAACAAAAATTGAATGGGGCAAAAAAGCAAAGAGAAAAGATTCTTGAAGACTATTTTTTAGAATGCTTCAAAATGGATATCGACAAATTTGGAGAAACAATTTATTCCCAAATTAAGCAGAACCCCGCTATGTTAGAGAAGTTATAATATAGTTTATTACTTCGGTGTATGGGGTTGGGGTAAAGCATTCTAGTAACAAATAATGAACAAATACTCGGTTTTATTATTACTTATCCTTTTAATGCCGTTTAAAGATATTGTTGCTCACCCCATAACACAATTAAACTACGATATAAAAATTAACAACCAAAAGAAATCTCTTGAGATTAGAACTAAACAAAATTTAGCCTATTTTTTTTGCAAAGAATTTTTATCTGATTTTGAAAAATACGATATTGAGTATAAACGACTAACTTCTCTTTCAAATGATAAGTTTTATACGGAAGTGATTGGTAGAAAAGAAGATATCATTTCCGCTTTGGTTGGCAAATTAGGCAATATAAAATTAAATGAATTAAGTCTGAACATTAATTTAGATTCTCGTCAACCTCAATTGTATTTAGATGGTGTCGTTTCGGAAGAAATGTTGCATTCTGTTGAGCTAAATTGTGAAGTAGTTTTGACTGGTCAGTTTAATGATTTTGCTTTGATATGGAAAAATGAAGATTTTATAATTTCTGATATTTTAAAAATTCAAATTAATGAATTTGATGATATTGCAATCGTTTGGGTGCAACCCATGCAAGAAAAAGAATTTGGAATAAGCAACCACGATTCAAGTTTTTTCGGTATAGCTAAAGAGTTTATTGCCCAAGGCTTTCAGCATATTTTGCCAACTGGGTTAGATCATATTTTGTTTGTATTGTGTTTATTTTTTCTTTTCACAAATTGGAAGTTTGCCTTATTGCAGATTTCGATTTTTACTATTGCGCATTCCATAACTCTAATTTTAGTGACTTTAAAAGTGTTTTATATAAGTTCCAATATTGTAGAGCCATTGATTGCATTATCAATATGCTTTGTTGGCATAGAAAACCTTGCTTCTGAGAGGTTTAAAAAATATCGGTTAGTTATTATTTTTTTATTTGGACTATTGCATGGAATGGGTTTTGCGGATGCATTAGTAAAAATGAATTTGCCTGACAACAAATTGATTCTTTCGCTAATTTCATTTAACATTGGGGTTGAAATCGGGCAAATAGCGGTTTTTGTGATAGCATTTTTAACTATTGGTGCTTGGTTTTCCAAAAAAGAGTGGTATCGAAGCAGAGTTACTATTCCTTGTTCTCTATTAATCTCAGTGTATGCTTTTTATTTATTTATGAGTAGAATTTAAATTTTTTAAAAAATCAATTATTGATTGTATAGCTCTATAGTTTGCGTTAGTAATTTTGCCAGAGAGTGATCTGTTTCAATTTTTAATTTAGCTGAGCTTTTTATTTTCTCTTTTTCAGAAGCAAAATTTTCGATTTTATTTTGCAAATAATTTGCATCTTGGGTTAAATTGTTTGTAAGGTGGTAACCAGTTTTTTCATGTTCTACAAGATAGGGAATGCCCCCAACAGGGGTTGAAGCTACTAATACTCCGCATAACATTGCTTCCATTAAAATCAGCGGGGTTCCTTCATTGTGACTTGTCATCACAAGTAAATCCAGACTAGGTAAAAGCAATTCTACTTTTTCTACCCATGGTATAATAGTAAAATGGCTCGCAATGTGATTTGCCAGAATTTTGGTATTTATGAAATCCTTTAATTGACCATCACCCGCTATCACGAAATGTATTTGATTGTTCTTTTTCAATAGTTCTGTGGCAAGATCAATAAAATAAAAAGGGTTTTTAATTTTTACGAGTCTACCAACAAAACCAATAATAAATTTATCTTTCGGTAGGTTAAATTGGTTTTTTGCCTCTTCTGGTAAAGGTAAGCCATTGCAAATATTGGTATTCACCCCAACATTTAATAATACAGTTTTTTTTAGTTGGCATACCTTATAAACTTTTATTAAATCAGCGTAAATTTCAGGGCTAATGGCGATGCTTATTGTGCTAATTTTATTTAATAACCTTTCAACAAAAATGATTAGTTTGGTTTTTAATGGTGAAAAATAGCCATAAAAAACATGGCCATGGTAGGTATGAATGGTTTTTGGAGTTTTCGCTAAGAAACCTGCGATACGCCCAAAAAGCCCAGCTTTGGCTTGGTGGCTATGAATTACAGTTGGTTTTAATTTTCTTATTAATTTTAATAATTGAATAAATGAAATAAAGGATTGCCAAAGATTTGCTCCTGGCGATAGACCATCTAAATAAATAACTTTTGAATGTTGATTTTCAAATGGTTTGATTTCACCTTCTTCTGTCGATGGTTTACCGCAAATTAAATAGGACTCAAATTGATATTGATTTAAGTGTTCATGGTAATAATTGATTATTTTAGATGGTCCCCCAATATTCATGCGGCTTACGATATGAAATATCCTTTTATTCATGAACAATGCTTTTTAAAAAGGATTTTTCAATTTTACTTTTTGCTGTTTCAAAAATTTGGCTGGCAGTAGTTGTCTCATCAACTTCTATCCAATCAACTGGAAATTTTTTCATCCAAGTCATTTGATGTTTACAAAGCTGTCGCGTGTTAATAACGATTCGTTCAATTGCTTCGTCTAGTGAAATTGCACCTTCAAAGTAGGGTATTAGTTCTTGGTAGCCGACAGCTTTTGATGCCCCTAAAATTTGTTTAGGGTAACTCGTAAAGATTTTTCTGGCTTCTTCAATTAACCCTGCTTCAATCATCCAGATCACTCTTTGTTGAATTCTAATATGTAATTTGTCTCTTGGCCATTTTAAGCCTATAATATAAAAATCAAAAACATCTGATTTATTTGAAAACTGGTTTTGAAAACTAGAAATAGGTTTGCCCGTCACTTCATATATTTCTAATGCCCTCGTTACTCTTTGGCGGTCATTTTTAAAAATTTTTTTACATGCTATTGGGTCTATCAATAAAAGCTTTTGATAGGTCTTGTCTTTATCGCTATCGTATTCGCTTTCAATTTTTAATTTTACTTCTAGCGGTATTTCTGAAGATTTAAATAATCCAGAAATTAGAGCTTTAGCATATAATGCAGTGCCACCAGAAAAAAGCGGTAGTTTCTTTTCAAGTTTTAACTGATTAGCAATTTTAGTTGCGTCTTCAATGTATTTATTAACATTATAATCTTCATTCGGGTTTATAATATCTACCATATGATGTTTGATATTCAAGCGCGCTTCTGTCGGTGCCTTAGCAGTACCAATGTTCATTTCTCGGTAAATTTTCATTGAATCCATAGAAATAATGTCTGTGCCTAAATAATTGGCTATTTTCAAAGACAAACTTTCTTTGCCAGAACAAGTTTGCCCAATGATCATAAGTGAGTTTATTTTTTCTTTCATGACATTATATTTAAATTATTAATGGCTAAATGAGCTGCTTTTTGCTCAGCATCTTTTTTTGATTTATCGATTATGGGACCAAAAGTTTTATTATCAATGTGAATAATGATTTTAAATTGGCAATCATGATCTGGCCCTAGTTGTTCCACTACTTCGTAAATAGGTAACGGCATTTTATTTTTCTGTGCCCATTCTGACAATTGTGCTTTGTAATTTATAATGGATTCTAGTGGAGATAAAAATAACTCATCAATTGTTTTGTCTAAGAAATCAGATGTTGCCTTATAGCCACCGTCTAGATAAATGGCTGCGACAATGCTTTCAAATACATCGCTTAAAATTGATTCTGGAATTTGGTTATGTGGTTGTGGGGCAATAAATATGTATTTATCTAGGTTTAATTTTTTGCCTTGTAACGACAAAGATCTAGCGGAGACAATATTGGAAATGGCTTTTGTTAGTAAGCCTTCTTGAAATTGTGGGTAAAGGTGGTACAGTTTTACGCTGGCATAGTTTCGTAAAATGGCATCACCAAGAAACTCCATTCTTTCATAGCTAAAACCTGTAAGGTTTTTTTGAGAAGAATGCCATAATGCTTCTAGCAAAATTTTTGGGTTTTTAAACTCGTATGAAAGCTCGGATTGACATTTACTTAGCTTTTCATCCTTTAAATATTCTGCGACATCAAACATTTTGCTTTCCAAGGCCAGTTCTTAATTTTTTAAAAATATTTTCTAATAGAAAATAAATAGTTAATTTTCTACCCGAAATTTGATACTCCTAATAAGTTGGTTAATTTTACCAAATCTTTACCGATAAAAAAATTATAAGTTCTAAAAACATTAAATTTTCACCAGCAAAAGGAAGAAAAATGCGATTACTCTCATTTTCAACCATCTTTTTTATGATTTTATCCACCCCCATGTTTTCGCAAGATTTTAGTAAAGTCGTTATTAAGAACGAGCGAAAAATTGAGATCGATTATTTAAAAGAGAAGGATGAAGTTTTCTCGAAAGTGGAATTGTATTTTACAACTAATGATGGTGAAAGTTGGAAGCTATACGGTGAAGATAAAGACCTAACGCCGCCAATTGAATTTATTGCACCGACAGATGGTTATTATGGCTTTAAAATTGTAACCTATGATAAAAATGGCAATAGTATAGGTTTGCCAGATAACAACACTTTGATTGAGGTTCCATATTTTTTTGACACCGTAAAACCAAAAATTACATTAAAATCACCATCGCTTGGTGAAATATGGAAAGTAGGGGAATCGGTGAATATTCAATGGTATGCAACCGATGACAAGCAAGATTTGCCAAAAGACCCTATAAGTATTTTTTACTCGCTAGATAAAGGGCATTCTTGGGAGGCTTTGTATAAAAGACACCCCAATACAGGAGAATTAGAAAAAGTTTGGTTAATTACCGACAATTTAATTTCATCGCAATTTTTGATTAAGATAAGCGTAATTGATCATGCGAAAAATTATTCTGAAGTGATTAGTGAACCAATTCAGGTGATTTCTAAAAATGATAAAATTGCAGCCGTGTACCATGTTAATTTAAATGATCGTTTGATTGCTCGTAAATATTGGGAAAGCGGAAATATTCTTGCGGGTCGCGAAGAGTATTTTGAAGCTTTATTGCAGCTTCACAAGGCAATTCAATATGACCCAACTAAATCAATGTATCATCATGATATGGCAATCATTTACACAAAAATAGGGGATGCGAAAAAAGCAGAAGAAAAATTTTTAGATGCCATAAAAATTGCTGAAGAAAGAAATGCTACAGGTATGTTAACGATTAAGATTTACTTAAACTATATTGAGTTTTTACACAAATTAAAAGAAGTAAATAAAGAAAAAGCAATGATTGATGCTGTTTTAAAGATTGATAATAATAATGAAACGGCTATGTGGTATTTGGCTCTCTTGTATGAAGAAAGAAATAATATTGAAGCAGCAAAAGAAATTTGGGGTAAAATTGCATTGTCCGAACGAAATAAGCCTGAGTCGTCTGAGTTTCCTGAGTATTCTGTTTGGCGAATTTCGGCTAAAGAAAAATTAATGAAGTATGTAGACCATTAATCATTTGTTGATTTTTCAGACAAATTAAAGAAATTAAAAAATATTAATAATTGAGTGCTTCGATTTGCTTAGATTGCAGATTCATACTCTTTAAGCTTTTTTTTGATTTGTTCTACGATTGAAGGTTTGCCTTCTAAAACAAAATTGACATATTCTCCATCGTATTTTTTTTCAACTATTTTCGTATTAGCTTCAATTAAAGCGAGCACTTTACCGGCACCTAAATGCACTTTGAGTTTTTCTCGGTTTCGACTTGCGGTCGCAAATTCAATTATTCTGCTTTTTAAAATATCAACATTGGTGTTTTCTGTTGCGCTTATAAAAATTGCTGCAGGGAATTTTTTCTCTAAATTTACTCTAACTTCTGGGTCAGACATTATGTCTAATTTATTAAACACCAATATTTGTGGTACATCTAGTAAATTTAACTCGTTTAGAACGGTATTTACAGCTTTAATTTGATTTTCTGGGTTTTCTGCCGACCCTTCTACAATGTGAAGCAATAATTTCGAATGTTGGGCTTCTAGCAATGTTGCACGAAATGATGCGACCAAGTGATGCGGTAAATCACGCACAAAGCCCACGGTATCAGTTAAATAAATATCTAGATCTTTTTCAAGCGAAACTTTTCTTGTTGTTGTATCAAGTGTTGCAAAAAGTTTATCGTCAATGTAAGTGTCTAACCCTGTTAGATTTTTTAAAACAGTTGATTTGCCAGAGTTTGTGTAACCTACTAATGCTACCGTAAAATCCTCGTTGCGTGTTTCGATTTCTCGCTCTTTTCTTTCAGCAATTTCTTTAATTCGTTCTGTAATCTCGTGAATTCTTTTCTTAAGAAGGCGTTTGTCCGTTTCTAACTGTGTTTCGCCATCACCTTTTGAACCTATCCCACCTTGATTTCTATCTAAATGGGTCCACATTCTTTTTAACCTAGGGCGCAGATATTTTAGTTTTGCTAATTCAACCTGTAATTGAGCTTGCTTACTAGAAGCATGTCTGTGAAAGATTTCAATAATTAATTCAGAACGATCCATCACTCTACAACCCAATTCTTTTTCTAAATTTCTTGCTTGTGAGGGTGATAAATCATTATCGCAAATAACTAAATCTGGTTTTAATTCTTCCAGCTTTTCCTTGATTTCATTTAATTTGCCTTTTCCAAAAAAAGTAGCACCTTCAGGTTTAGACTTTTTTTGTATGATTCCGCCTAAGCTTTCAATACTTGCGGTGTGAGCAAGTCTTTCAAGTTCTTGTAATGGTGTAGTCTCTTTATAGCTATGAGGAAATATTGCCCCTACTAAAAAAGCTCTTTGTTTTGGACTGATTGTTTCTTTAGGTTCACTCATTTTTTTTGAATCTTTTTTTACGGATATTCTATCATTTTTGGGAATAATCCTAACCAAAAACTTGCTTCTCAACCTAACCGTTTGTATTATTGTTTTTTTTGAGCAAAATATTTAATAATTTTATATAAGGCATTTGCAATGTTATAATTTGTAAAATATAATGAAAAGAAGATAAGAATTTTTTGAAAAGCGAATGAATGGAAATCCAAGTTGATTTTGAAGAAAAAAGCACGCAACAGATTCTACTAACTTTATTAAAAGAGGGGTTAAGCAAAGGTCGTGTGTTTGTTTGTGATGAATGCGACCAGCTATATTTAAGAGAAGATAAGGCATCGGTTGAATCGCAAAACGCTATGGTTTGTAAAACTTGCGCAAAATTGGTTTTTGGCAACAATAAAAGCTTTAAAACAACTGAAGATAATCTGCATTTGCAAATTAAATCCATTTTAGATAAAATTGCAGAAACGGAACATGAATATAATGATTTAATTGAAGCTTCTCGCCAAGGAATCGACTGGGAGAATGAAATTGAATCAAGACGATTACGCATTCAAACCTTGAAGAGAAGCCTTTTAGACGCTAAGCACAAAGCAGGGCATTAATTGCAAATTGCAAACTCGACTTGTACTCTAATTATTTTTACTTCAATTTTTATTTAGCTACATTTTGGAATTAAAACTTTGTTTTCAGAATAAACTTGCCTGAAATTGAGTTTTATTTCAAACTACAAAACTAACTATCTGTTAGAGCGGTTTAAATTAATCCAATTATACTTTATGGGCTGTAATGGTTTTAATACCATCAAAATAAAGAGTTTATGGAGGCGGGAAGCTGTGATTCATATTTTTTAAATTTTATTCTCTGTTGCTCTAATTTAGATCAAATTTATATCTCTTAAAATGCTTCATTTTTTGGTGCCGTTTTAATTTTAAAAACCCTTGTACTCGTTTGTGAAGGGCAACGCATTAACCATTTGAAAATAAATTCATAAACTATTGATGTGTAGATACTTATATGAATAATATTTGCAGAATTATTTATCCGTAAATTTTTTGTCATTTTAATGAATTAAATTGTTTCAATTTTTGAGTTCATATAATGTTAAGGAAATTTTTGTCAAATTAGCCAATTTGCTCAAAAAATATAGTTTTTTTTAATTTTTAAAATTTTTTAAAAAAAGGTCTCACCTTGACGGGGACGGAGTCCTTTCAAAATTAATAAAATTTCAGAATGAAAACAATGAGAAATGTTTCCGTAATAGGTTTAGGTTATGTCGGTTTGCCTGTAGCCATTGAGTTTAGTAAACTTAAAAAGGTGATTGGGTTTGATATTAAAACATCACGCATTTCCCGATTAAAATCTGGATTTGATGACACTAACGAGATTTCCAAAGAGGATCTTAAAAATTGTAATGTGCATTTTACATCTGACCCTCAGGAATTAAAAAATGCGGATTTTCACATTGTGGCCGTACCAACACCTGTCGATTGTGCTCATCAACCGGATTTATTTCCAGTTCGTAGTGCTAGCGAAGTAGTTGGAAAGATTTTGAAAAAAGGCGATATCGTAGTTTTTGAGTCAACAGTTTACCCAGGCGTAACGGAGGAAGTTTGCGTACCAATTTTAGAAAAAGAATCAAAGCTAAAGTGTGGCGTAGATTTTAAGGTTGGCTATTCACCAGAAAGAATTAACCCTGGTGACAAGGAACACACTTTTACAAAAATCTTAAAAATTGTTTCGGGTATGGATGATGATTCGCTAAATATCATTGCTGAAACCTATGGCAGTGTTGTAAAAGCAGGCGTTTATCGTGCTAAATCGATAAAGGTGGCTGAAGCTGCAAAGGTGATCGAGAATACACAACGCGATTTAAATATTGCCTTAATTAATGAATTGGCAATTATATTTGGACTACTGAATATAGAAACGAAAGATGTATTAGAGGCTGCTGGCACCAAGTGGAATTTTTTGAAGTTTCAACCAGGTTTGGTTGGTGGCCATTGCATTGGGGTTGACCCGTATTATTTAACATATAAATCGGAAGTGCTTGGTTATATGCCTGAAGTAATTTTAGCTGGCAGACGAACTAATGATTCTATGGGTAAATATGTAGCCAATAAGGCAGTTAAAGAAATGATTAAACTCGGTAAAAATGTTGGTGAGTCTGTTGTAACAGTATTAGGTTTGACCTTTAAAGAAAATTGCCCAGATCTTCGAAATACAAAAGTAATAGATGTTATCAATGAATTAAAAGAATATGGTGTGACGGTACAAGTGAACGATACCGAAGCCGACCCAGAAGAAGCAAAGAAATATTACAATATTGATCTTAAAAAGTATGATGAACTTAAAAAGGCAGATGCCATAATTGTTGCTGTTGCTCATAAAGAATATTTAAGCTGGAAGCCAGAGAAATATATTAAACTTCTCAATCAAAATTCTTTGCTTGTCGATTTGAAAAGTGTGCTTGATAAAAATAATTTAGAAAAAAACAATATCAAAGTTTGGCGACTATAATTCTAAATTAAAAGTGAAAATTCAAATTTACCAATTTTAAGTTAAATCAACTTTTTTAGAAATAAATATGTCTAAAATTTTTATAACGGGTGCTGCTGGTTTTATTGGTTTTCATTTATCAAAAAAATTATTGGCCATTGGTGAAGAAGTTATAGGCTTCGATTGCTTAAGTGATTATTATGATGTAAATCTTAAGAAACAAAGACTAGCGATATTAAAAGAATCCAAGAATTTTACTTTCTTTCAGGATAAGCTTGAAAATTACCAAGCATTAGAAAATATTTTTAAAGAATTTAATATTGATTTTGTAGTGAACCTAGCTGCACAGGCAGGGGTTCGCTACAGCATTGAAAACCCAGCGGTTTATATTCAAAGCAATTTGGTGGGTTTTGGCAATATATTAGAAATTTGTCGCCAGCATAAAGTTAAGCATTTAGTTTATGCTTCAACCAGTTCCGTTTATGGTTTAAATCAAAATATGCCTTTTTCAGAAAAATCATCTGTAAATCATCCGATGACACTTTATGCCGCAACAAAAAAGTCTAACGAAATGATGGCACACTCCTATTCTCATTTATTTTGCCTGCCAACAACAGGACTGAGATTTTTTACTGTTTATGGACCTTGGGGTAGGCCAGATATGGCTTTATTTTTATTTACAGAAGCCATTATGAAAGATCAGCCAATTAATGTTTTTAACAATGGTAAAATGGTGAGAGATTTTACCTATGTCGAAGATATTGTAGAAGGTATTCGATTAACCTTATTCAAACCTGCAATGCCTTCCTCAGATTTCGACCCATTGAACCCACGATCAGATATAAGTACTGCACCATACAGAATTTTTAATATTGGTAATCAAAAACCCGTAGAGTTGATGTCTTATATTAAAGAAATTGAAAAAAACTTAAAAATGACCGCTAAAATAAATTACCTTCCTATGCAAGATGGTGATGTGCCAATGACGCAATCAGACACAAGCGCCCTAAAAGAATGGGTAGGGTATATGCCCCAAACAACCATTGAAGAAGGGGTTAAGAATTTTGTAAATTGGTACTTAGAAAGAAATCATTCAAAGACCTAATATGATCGAAAACCAAAATAGTGAATTTATTAGACTTCATGGCGAAATTACAAGAATTGATTACGAAGAAATGAATAAGGTTGGTAAATCCTTGGCGAGCAAAGAATTAAAGGAATTGATATCAAAACAATTGTAAGCATTCGGCTAACCCGTTACCTAATTTTTTATTTTTTTAAGAAAAAGGCAAAAATTTTCGGGACACAAGCAAAAATTTAGGTAAACTTCTAATTTTTAGTGGTCGTACCTTTTATGCTTAATG